>Ga0334890_1000042_pt1 | contig 227490 bp, 212 predicted proteins | sample GraSluR1_MG_3_FD_207220 | JGI IMG/M metagenome (GOLD analysis project Ga0334890, IMG submission 207220) | Sludge microbial communities from methane-producing bioreactor in Wageningen University, Netherlands - Granular Sludge_31_08-R1 | ecosystem: Engineered > Bioreactor > Anaerobic >...
ATTCACTGAACCCGTCAAGGTGGTCTTGGATAACTAAATATCATAGAGGAGGTAGGTTGTCAATGTTTTATGGAATAGATCTTCACACAGATAGTTTTAAAGCAGCAATTTTAAGTGAAAATTCAGATGAATTGACAAGCTCAGTACACCGCCCGGAGGGGGACTTGGTTTAAGTTGAATAACAAACAATTCTAAAATAAAAGCGTTTATGAAGTTAAGATATATTTCCAAACTTCTTTTTTAAGTCCCCCTGTACTTGTTAGTAATATAACATATTAAAAGCCTTTTGGCCGTAATATAGGGGGATTTAGGGGGCTTTTAAGAAGTGGGTAGTAGTGTGCTGGCAGACAGGGGGAAAAGGATTAAATTTTCCCCCGACTTTCCGGAAAGAGTTACAGGTGTTATATTTAAAACCTGAATAGTAATTGAAATTTTCAAGAGATTGATTATCATTGCATTAGTCGGGCCTTAAATTTTTTTAACCGGGAGAGGCATATTATGGAGAACCAAGAAAAATTCAGAGAGCATATAATAGGCGGATACACATTCAAAGGGGACTCCATAATATTAGGCACAGCAATCCTGGATAATGAAGCATTACCGGAGACCCATGTCAAAATACCGCTGCGAACACTGAACAGGCATGGGCTTATTGCAGGGGCTACAGGGACAGGGAAAACCAAGACTGTTCAGCTCTTTGCTGAATCCCTTTCTGACAAAAGTATTCCGGTCTTACTAATGGATATTAAGGGTGACCTGAGCGGAATAGCAGCACCCGGTGAAACAGGCTCTAAAGTAAAGGAGAGGCATGATAAAATCGGCATCCCCCATAACCCGGCAGGATATCCGGTTGAATTTCTTACCCTTTCAGATGAAAAGGGGGCCAGGCTCAGGGCAACAACTTCGGAATTCGGCCCTGTTCTCCTTTCGAAAATCCTTGAACTCAATGAAGCCCAGTCCGGGGTAATTTCACTTATATTCAAATACTGCGATGACAACAGCCTCCCCCTCCTTGACCTGAAAGATTTAAAGAAGACAATCCAGTATATAACAAATGAAGGTAAAGCAGAGATAGAGAAAGAGTACGGGCGTGTTTCAACCGCCTCAACAGGGACAATCCTAAGAAGGATAATCGAGCTTGAACAGCAGGGTGCTGACAGATTTTTCGGTGAGGAATCCTTTGATGTGAATGATCTTATCCGCATAGATGAAAACGGGAGAGGGATTATATCTGTAATTAGACTCACTGATATTCAGGACAAGCCGAAGCTCTTTTCTACTTTTATGCTCTGCCTCCTTGCAGAGATTTATCAGACATTCCCTGAAAGGGGTGACAGTGACCAGCCTGAACTTATTATTGTAATAGACGAGGCACACCTGATTTTTAAGGAGTCATCAAAGGCCCTGCTTAACCAGATAGAAACAATTATTAAGCTTATACGCTCAAAAGGTGTTGGCGTATATTTCTGCACACAGAACCCCTCAGATGTTCCGGCAAGTGTGCTTGGACAGCTGGGACTTAAGATTCAGCACGCACTCAGGGCTTTTACAGCAGTTGACAGAAAGATGATTAAACTGACAGCGCAGAACTACCCCCTGTCAGATTACTACAAAACAGAGGAACTCCTCACATCCCTGGGTATCGGCGAGGCAGCAGTAACTGTTCTCAATGAAAAGGGGAATCCCACACCCCTTGCTGCAGTGCTTCTCTGCGCCCCTGCATCAAGGATGGATATACTCTCTGATGATGAAATCAATGCTGTTATAAAAAAATCAAAGATCGCAGGTAAGTACAACAGGGAGATAGACAGGGAAAGCGCATACGAAATCCTTACAGGACAGATTGAATCTCTCAGTAAAGCAGCCGCTGCTGAATCTGTTATTGAAAAAAGCGCTGCAAAACCCGCAGGAAGAGCAAGGAAAGAAAAAAGCACTGCAGAAAAAGTTCTGGGGAGTACTGTTGCAAGGCAGGTGGGGAGAACTGTGGCACGTGAAATCACACGGGGACTCCTTGGAGTTCTGGGTCTTAAGAAATAGTTTCTCTTTTAATCTATACTGATATTTAATATTACTTTATTCGTAACTACTCAGCTGTTTTGCCACAGAGTCACAAAGACAGGTCGGTATTGATGTGTAATTTGATTGAAAGTTTGAATGAAATTACAGAAAAGATTATAGGTTGTGCGATTAAGGTTCATAGAAATTTAGGACCTGGACTATTAGAATCAATATATGAAAACGCGTTATGTTTTGAATTAAACCAGATCAATGTCAAATATGAGAAACAATTAAAGATACCAATAGTATACAAAGGATTGAGTTTGGGAGAATACCGGCTTGATATTCTTGTTGAAAATGAAATCATTGTCGAGATCAAAGCGGTCAATAGGTATGACCCGGTTTTTGAAGCTCAGATGTTAACTTATCTCAAAGTAACGGGTAAAAAATTGGGATTGCTGATGAATTTTAACGTCCCGGTTTTGAAAAACGGGATAAAAAGAATCATTCTCTGAGTCTCTGAGTCTCTGTGCCTCTGTGGCATAATTTAACAGGTAACCAGTTTCATAAATAGCTGAGTAGTTACTTTTATTCAATCATCAAAAGGATCAAGAAGAGGGATATTTAATCATAAAAATTCCGATCTGCGGTTTTCTCTGCGGGGCGTTTCGAAAACATAAGACTCCTCAGAACATATTGAACTGAACTCACTAAACATTGCTCCCAGAGTCTCCCTTGATTTCTCTTCTTTAAGAAGCCTGTACTCCTCATACTCTTCGCTGCTTACGACTGCCGCAACCATCCTCTCCCGGTTATATATGAGCTGAGGTTCACTTTCCGACATGCGGATAAGTTTTGAAAAGTTAATTTTAGCCCCTGCTATTTTCCATTTCATTTTAAGCCTCAATATGACTATATTTATATACCAATATAGTCACATATAAAGGTTATGACAAGAAAATAATAGTGCAACAAAGAGGAACATTTATAAAAAATTAAAGCCTTCAGGTCAATAATAAACATAATTCCAATTGACGGCGATATAATTGATCTTGCCTTGAATTCAAATATAAAAGACTTTGAAGATTCCATCCAGTACTTTGCTTCAGTAAAGGAAGGCATTGATATAATAGTAACCAGAAATATAAAAGATTATCCGAAAGGGACTATCCCCATAATGACACCCGCTGAATTTCTAAAGACTGTTGATACCTGTCATTCTGACTTCAAATAGAAAAATGGAAAAAGCTTATCCCGGATTTCAGAGATAGATAAGAGAGTACTTCTTTGCATTTCCCCCTGTCTACCAAAGGGGCGCCCGAGCTAAGCGACAAAGTACTCCCGGCTGATCCACTGTGCCCTCACCCCCGGCCCCTCTCCCATGAATGAACTTCAATGTGAATCCATGTATTGATATCTGGGAGAGGGGTGACCACATAATATAGCAAAAACACTTGACTTTTATCGTATATTTGCGATATAGGATAAATATGGCCACAAATAAAAAAAATATTTTTGCTGAAGATGATGTTCTTCTTGCCGAATTTGCCAGGGTTCTGTCACACCCTGCCAGAATCGCCATACTCCGCCACCTGGCGGAAAAGAATACCTGCATCTGCGGTGAAATAGTTGATATACTCCCTCTGGCTCAATCCACAGTATCTCAGCATTTAAAGGAACTGAAAAATGCCGGACTAATAGCAGGTGAAATCGACGGGCCAAGGTCCTGCTACTGCATCAATAAAGAAAAATACAATGAGATGATAAGACTGATCAATAATTTAAATACCGATATTATAAATCATACAAAAGGGTGCTGCTGATGAAATTTGAACCTGTAAAGAGCAATAATCGGGGCTTCCCCCTCCCCATGGCCTTGAATAGCGCAACAGGCTGCTGCCCTGCTCCCCCGCCTGCAGGTGCGAGTGCAGAAGATATATCTGAAGAGTTTAAAAACTTTTCATGGTTCACCGGTGTTAAAGAAACACCTGCTGGGCCTGTACCAGGAGTTTCTACAGAGATTACTTTCAAAGAGAAGATGCGCCAGATTAAATCAAGAATTTCATCCTTTAGAATGCATTTTACTGTTAAACCTGGACTATACGCTGCAGGGAATCCCGGTTCAGCATCTGACATATTTGTAACAGCAAACTACGGACTAAGCTTTGATCATCTCCGGAAAGCCCTTAAAGGGATTGATGCCTGGATTCTGGTTCTCGATACAGCAGGTATCAATGTATGGTGCGCTGCTGGCAAAGGGACATTCGGCACAGAGGAACTTATAAAGAGAATCAAAGAATCGGATATAGAGAAATGTGTAGACCAGAAAAGAATTATTCTCCCCCAGCTTGGAGCGCCGGGTATCAACTCAGGTGAGGTTAAAAGAAGAACAGGTTTTACTGTAAAATTCGGGCCTGTCAGGGCTGATGATATCAGGGAATATATTGATAATGGTTACAGCGGAACCCCTGAAATGAGGAGAGTGAAATTCACATTTAAAGACAGGGGAGTTCTTGTCCCAATGGAAATCAATATGGCAAAGAAGGGGTTCCTATATTTTGCCGCAGGTTCCCTCCTATATTCATCCCTTACCCCGGAAGGCTTTTTATTCAGAGAATTGACAACAACAGGCGCACCGCTCATCTATGCAGGGGTAAGCTCTCTATTAGCAGGAGCAGTAATAACACCGCTATTTCTACCTTATATACCCTTCCGTTCCTTTATACTGAAAGGGGGTATTACAGGGGCTGCGCTAATCGCTGCTTTAAATTATTTTACCAATATATTTAAAGCGGGAAATTTCTACTTCACCTATGCTGCTTCAATTCTGATTATACTTTTATCATCATATATTGCTCTTCAGTTTACAGGGGCAACAACCTATACAAGCCTCTCAGGAGTTCAAAAAGAGATTAAATACTCCATTCCGTTTTACGGGGCCGGCTTACTTATTACAGCCATACTTTTAATATTATCAAAAGCTTCAGAGTGGGGTTACCTGTGAAATACTTTAAAGATTCAGATACATTCAGTTTTAATGCTGAGAAATGCACAGGCTGCGGCAGGTGTGTTGAGGTCTGCCCTCATGAGGTTTTCATTATGGAAAACCGAAAAGCAGTACCTGTAAATTCTGCAAGATGCATGGAGTGCGGCGCATGCGCAAAGAACTGCGATTTCGATGCAATCTATGTAAAGTCAGGCGTGGGATGCGCAGCAGCAGTTATAAACGGACTCATCAGAGGCACAGAGCCGAACTGCGACTGCAGCGGGCCTTCAGGAGGCTGCTGCTGAATTAACAGAAAACAAGTATCCTACACGGTTCATCACCGGAACCTGAAGCCCATAGAGGATAATCACTTTATCAACTATCAGAAGCAGCGTAAGACCCTGCTGATACTCCTCCATATCCTTCTTTTTCAGCCTCAGCGAATCTTTTATTAAATTGATTCATACTAAAACCCCCACAAACTGTTATTACTAGTGCCCTTGAAATTAGACTACAAAGAAATAAAAAATGATTATTACACAACAACAAATAATAATGATATACTACATACTTATTTTAATTTTCACTCACCAAACAGCGCAGCAATAATCGAAATATTATCAGATGACCCTTTATCCAGGGAATACAAGAGAAGCTTTTTACACATAGCCGGTAAATCATCGACATTATCAGCAACAATTGATTCAAATTCATCGTAATTTGCCTCAAGATCTATATCAGTCAATCCATCACTGCAGATCAGCATCAGATCACCAGCTTTTACCTGCCCGCTTAAATCATAGATATCAATTATAATATCATCCTTTCCGCCGCCGATACTGCTGACTATAATATTCTTTGCCGCTTCAATATTTGCCTGTTCTTTCAAAGAATGATCCCTGGTTTTTTGCTGAAGATATCCGTTTCTCAAAATGTAAACACGCGAGTCACCCACATTATAAAGTAAAAACTTTTCAAGGTTAAATATTGACCCCACAAGTGTGGTCCCCATACCTTTGTTTCCTGCAGATTCACCGTAGAGATTTACCTCTGCATGTATACGCCCGATAACTTCTTTCAGCTTGTCACCATTATTGAGAAGCTCACTGCCTTTATCAATAAATGTATCTTTCAGCTTTTCCAGGGTTATGCGGCTTGCCACCTCTCCAGCCTCATGCCCCCCCATGCCGTCAGCCACAGCCAGCCACATTGCCTCAGCAGTTAATTCTTTATCAGCAACTTCAGTCATTTCAAAATGGTCTTCATAATTTACAATAATTTCATTTAATAAGATTGAATCCTCATTAGCCTGCCTCACCGAACCCTTATCTGTTAAACCGGAATATTTAATTTTCATTTACTGTAAACTCCTGATCTGCAAGTATGATTTTATCCCCGTTTTTAATCTGCACGCTTTTAAGCGGCTCAATGACCTGCCCATTAAGCCTGGTTTTGTTAGTTGAATCCTGATCTGCAATAAGCCATTTACCTTCAGCTAAAGTTACAACAGCGTGTTTGCCGGATATAAATTTAAACCCTTCTAAAAAAGCCGCATGAGGCCCAACGCTTTTACCGAGCTGATCACCGCTGCTCATTTTAAGAACTGTACCCCCTGAGTGTATTAAACTGAGACTGCCTGTAGTCTGAAAGTCATTCAGGTCCATCCTGGTAGTTGCTCTCTGGTCTTTATTCTGAGAGGGCGCAGATTGCTGAGGGGGTGCCTGTTGAGGTCCAGTCGAAGGCGGATCAAGTGCATCTGTATTGCTTTTACCCACAGGCTCCATGCGCTGACCATCTATAGGGCAAAATTTAACCCCTCCCAGAGTACCGCATTTGGGGCATTTCAGAATTTGCGTTCCACACTGATCGCAATATTTAGAATCATCCTCTATTTCATTCCTGCATGTTTTTACAGGGCATATCATATCAGATCCTCCGCTTCAAATGTGTTAAGAGCTGGATCATCCTGCTCAATGTTCATAATCCCGGCTATTCTGCTGGACTGCTGCTGCAGTGTTGATTCAAAGAGATTTCTCACAGTTCTGCCGTTAGCGAAATTCTTATCACGGTTGTTATAAATATCATTAAGGCGCTGTTTAAGCTTTTCTGAAAAATTATCGGCCATACTCATTTTCCGTGACTTAACCATGCTCGCGAAAATTGCATAGAGTTCATCAGGTTTATAGTCTTCAAAATCTATCTTTCTCGGGAATCGGGAAGTGAGGCCGGGATTGCTTTCGAGAAATCTGTTCATGTCATTAATATAGCCTGCGGCTATAACAATAAATCTCCCCCTGTCATCCTCCATCCGTTTAAGAAGGGTATCAACAGCTTCCTTACCGAAATCGTTCCCCCCCTGAGCAGGGACGAGAGCGTAAGCTTCGTCTATAAAGAGTACACCGCCCATTGACTCGTTTATTGCTGTTGTTGTCTTTTGAGCAGTCTCACCTACATACTGCCCCACAAGTCCGCCCCGGTCTTTTTCAACGAGATGCCCCTTTGAAAGAAGACCCATCTCTTTAAAAATGTTTGATATTATTCTACCCACTGTTGTTTTACCGGTACCGGGGTTACCGGTAAAGATATAATGCAGTGTCATATTCGCTGCAGAAAGCTCCCCTTTGTTTCTCAGCTTTTCCGCCTTAAGATAATTTATAAGCTGGCTTACCTCTTTTTTGACAGCTGAGAGACCGATAAGACTGTTAAGCTGATCAAGGGCTTTTTCAAGTGAACCTTCATCTTTTTTAAGCGCAGGGAAATCTTCAGCTTCAATTATTGAATATAATGAGTTATCAATTTCTGTCTGTTCCGCTATAAGACGCGACAGTCTCATTGACTGATTCTGCAATATCTGCTCAAAGAGATTACGGATATCTCTTCCATTTCCAAAGTTTTCACCTCTGTTTTCATACATATATTTACAGTGCTGTTTTAAAGACTCAGCTGCATTATCAGAAAGTTTATAACCTTTACCCCCGGCGGTTAAATGGAATATCTTTTCCAGTTCATCCGGCTTGTAGTCTTCAAAATGAAATTTTTTGGTAAACCTGCTGGGGAGCCCGGGATTTGATTTAAGAAATCTTTCCATCTCTTTCTGATAACCGGCTGCCATAACAATATATTTCCCTTTATCATCCTCCATGCTTTTCATGAGTGTATCTATAGCTTCCTGGCTGAAACTGTCAGTCTGCCCCTCCGGAGTAAGGGTATAGGCTTCATCAATAAAAAGGACACCACCTATAGCCCTGTCGATTACAGACTTTACTTTTTTAGGTGTTGAACCTACATACTGACCCACCAGACCTGCCTTATCAACTTCAATAATATGATCTGATGGAAGGATGCCGATACTTTTAAAAAGTCCGGCAATAATGCGGGCAACGGTTGTTTTTCCTGTACCGGGGTTGCCGGTAAATACCATGTGAGGAGCAATGCTTGTTTTTTTACCCTCAATCTCTTCACGTTTACGCTGTATATTAACAAAGGAGATAAGATCCCGGACCTCTTTCTTTATATTCTCCATACCCACAAGCTTATCAAGACTGGCCATTATCTCTTCCATTGAAGCAGTCTTTTGTAGTTCATAGCGGATATCGTCTGGAGTTATTAAATTCAGGGCTTCCGGCACTCTTTCTTCTGCTGTTAGATTAGAAAGCCGTGCTGCAAGATCCTGGGTAGTAGCTTCAAAAAGATTTCTAACTGTTCTGCCGTTGGCGAACCGTTTGTCACGTTTTTCAAAAATTTCTTTTAAAACATTTTTTAGTTTCTCTGATGCTTCCTCAGAGACATTATAGCCCGAGCCTTCAGCCATAATCATAAATATTCTGTATAATTCTTCAGGTTTATAATCTTCAAGATGAAAGAAATGAGTAAATCTGCTTTTAAGACCGGGGTTGGCAGAGATAAACCTCTGCATCTCCTCCTCGTAACCGGCTGCAATTACCACAAATTTACCCCTGTCATCCTCCATTCTCTTCATAAGGGCTTCAATTGCTTCCTGACCGAAAGTATCTTTAGCGCCATCTTCACCGGCAAGGGTATATGCCTCATCCACAAGAAGCACACCGCCCATAGCGTCATCACAGTACTTATTCACATTAGGAGCGGTCTGCCCTACGTACTGAGCCACAAGTTTGCTTCTGTCAGTTTCAATAAGATGACCGCCGGGGAGAAGCCCTATTGACCTGAAGAGTTCACCAAGAATACGCGCCACGGTTGTTTTACCTGTACCGGGATTTCCGGTAAAAACGATATGAACACCTATTTTTGCACCCTTCATACCCGCCTTAAGCTGCTCCTGCTGAATATTGATTGCCTGAGCCAGTTTTTTTATCTCTTTTTTTACTTCATCAAGACCAACCAGATTTTCCATTGAAGATATAATCTCATCTGGAGTTTTTCGCTTCACTCCCTCATCCGGAATGTCTGGTGATATAATCAGGGCAAGGTCATCATTAGAGAGCTGACCAGCTTCAGCAAGTCTGTTGCTTTGAAGATTCATTATTTCAGGTATTATTTTACGTTCAACCAGCCAGCCGTTTTTAAACTCGCTTTCCCCCGAATAAACCACTGTCCGGACATAATCTCTTAATCTTTCCGCAGCCTCTTCATCCACCTTATAGCTGTATACTCCAAGTTTAAGCAGGGTTATCTGGGATATCTCTTCAGCTGAATAATCGGTAAAATCAAAAAACACACCTATACGCTGTTTTTCCTCCCTGTTCTTATCAAAATATTCATCTAAAGGCTCTTTTATTCCAGCCATAATAACAATAATATCATCCCCCGCAGTTGCAAGGGTTCTGATTATAGTTGAGATAGCCGGAGTTATTTTATGTATTTCATCAAAAAACAGAATTCCGCCCCGTGCTTTATCAATCCACTTTTTCACAGCACCTTGCAGATTCTGCCCCTCACGGTTCATCATTTCATAATCGATTTCAAGAAGTGTACCATTAGAAAGGGCGCCGATCTTTTTAAACTCCTGGGCAAAATAACGGGCTACCAGTGTTTTGCCTGTTCCTGTCCGCCCCATAAAAACGGAATGAAGATAGAGAGGATTAACCGGCATCCCTTTACTTTTGCGCTCATTATATATTTTAACCCTGTTTACTATCTGGGTTATATTCTTTTTAACATGCTCAAGACCAACTATACCGGTAAGATTTATTTCAGTGTTAGAATGTGAATCAGAGCCCGAGGCCGCCTGAACAGGTTTGCCGCACTCTTTACAGAATTTAGCAATTAAGCGGTTCTGCCTGCCGCAGCTGCCGCATATAATCTTTTGCTTATTATCCTGCTGCTGTTGATGCTGCTTATTCTGTGTTTGTGTATCCATATTAATCCCTGTTATTGTTTTATGAAAAACTGTTGTGTTCTTTCTTGACTAGAATCAATAAAATAACCATTTATTGTATCGCCTGCTTCATTAACAGTACCGCAGAAACAAAAATGACCGCTATTACCTCTAAGCTGGCGTATGTGAGTGGATTGGATGCTAAATGATCTTGAATTCCATGAGCCTGACAGATAATAAACACACTCTCTGTTAGCGATCTGCCAATGGCTATTCCCGGAAACAACTTCCCCATTTAATGTAATTTTCATTATTTCTACCCACTGAGAGGTTGAAATCCACACCCCTTCAAATCTTCTATTGTATCTTTCCTGCTCTTCCCTTACCCGTATCTCCTCATCTACTCTTTCTTTTTCAGCACTAACATAGCCGCGAAGTCTTTCAACCGACTTTTTTAACTGTTTCATCTCTTCAGGGTCGATAGTTTTTATCTTCTTTAAGCCGGATGAATAAAACTCTTCTATTATCTTCTCCCTCTCATTAAAGTACTCTCTCTCTCGAAGAAGGATAATCCGCTGGCGTTTTTTCTCCTGCTCTTTCTGCATAGCAGGGGTAAGTGATACATTCAGCTCATTTATTATTAAAACTGCGTCTGTTTCTGACATCTCATGTATTTCTATCTTTTCTGTATCTATGCTCATGAAATTCCGGGCAGTTTCACTTAAAGGTTCACCGCACTCTGCACAGAAATCAGTATATTGAATAATGTTACACCTTGAACAAGTATAACCGTCAGAGTTTGCACCACAAAATTCACAGTAAATCCCTGTAATAATTTCAGCGCAAACAGGGCACTCTCTTGTTTTATTTTCAAGATTAGAACCGCAATCACCGCAAAAACGGGTTTCCGGTTCATTCATGTATCCGCATTGAGCACACTTGAGCTGGTCAGATTGTTTCTGCTGCTGTTGATGTTGTTCTAACTGTTGTTCCTGTTGTGTTTGTTTATCCTGCATGTTTTTACCTTCGATATTCATTATACTTTTCAAATATCGCTTTTATATCATTTCTTAGCCTCTTTTTCAGCTCTGTATTATTTTTAAATAAAATTGCCTTTCTATTTCTTATATCAAAGGGGAGATTGTTACCCTTTGGAGCGATAATTATAATTTTTTTCTTCAAAGCATCAGCAACGCCTAACTCATAATATACATTCGCATTAATTTCTGAAAGATCACAAATGAATAAACCACACTCCAGTATATTTTTTTCAATTTCATGAGGTATATCTACAGATTCTCCAATATGCATATCCATTCTAAAATATTCTATAGAGTTATATGTATTTTTTAGCTCATTGCAAACTTCTATAATAGCAGAGAAATGATCTTCATACTTTTCGTCAAAAGGCATAGCTATAAATATTTTATAGGGATATTTATACTGTATACTTCTTGGGTTATTGAAATAAAATATGGCTTCACCGGTTATTGAGTTAAAATTTAATTTTTCACACAATTTTAAACCTTCAATATAAAAATATTGATTATAATTTAAAATTGAATCTTTGATAATTTGCTCGCTCTCTTTAACTGGTTTAAATTCACCCTTAACCATGGTTTTCAATAAACCAGATATAATGTTGAAAGTACCCACCAATTTATATTTTTTAAGGTCTTCACTTGAAAAGCCAACCACTTCAGGGAGCTCTGGCCCAATATAATAAACTTGATATTTCTGTTTTTCCATAATAATTATACCTCCTTATTTTTCCTAGGACTCTTTAAAATTGGGAAAAAAATAAAAGCTGGTACACACAAAAGGGAGATTTTAAAAATTATTAAGGTTTCCTAAACCTTTTATCAATCATACATTTCCGGGCTCACTATCCATTCCCATACTCATAACAAATGTAATTATACCAGCGATCCAAACTCCATTAAACAAACCTATCATCAGTAATGCAAGTGCATATATGATCATCGGTGTCATCAATAACCAGAAGAGATTTTTATTATTAAATTCAAGTGACTCTTCTCGAAGATTTCTTATGTATAAAAATTTTAAAAAAGGAAAAGAGTAAAGACCTGAAACTAATAATATGGGGAACGCGAAATAATCTTCCATTCTTTGAAAGAGTACTGCATACACAAGGATTATCAGACCAACTAAAAGCGGCCCCAAAGTTAACCAGATGATTGTGTTTTTCCATTTTGCTTTTCTACTCAGATCTTCAAAATATATCCGCTGCTGTTCTTTTATTCTCCGCTCCTCTTTCTCCGCCTCTTCACGTTTTCGCTCTTCTTCTATCCTCCGCTGTTCTTCCTCTTCACGAATTCGCTCTTCTTCTATCCTCTGTTCATCATCTAATCTCTGCTTTTCATTAATTGACATCCATTTGTGATTTTTATAAACGATTTCATCTCTAAGTATATGTTCAAAATTTTCCCAGGTTTTATCCATGTCCTTCCAGGCATCGATTATCTTACCTCTCCCTTTAATCTTAAACCATGTAACAAGAATAGACCCTGAATCGTTCATTTGCTCAAACAATTTATTTTTTAATTCATCTGGTATATGAAGTAAATCCTGAACCTCTGTTATTGAATAATTCTCATCAATAAAAGAATTGATTACACCACCTGTTATCCTGAAATAAAATTCATGAATTATTCTTGCTACATATTCGGTCTTTAAATCGTATTGAACCGGTTCAATTATGCTATTTGATTCATTTGTAATTTGAGTATAATATTTAGGCAAATTATTATAATAATCATTACTTTTTTCTGAAGGTAATCTTTTTTCAAACCATTCTTCAGCTAATTCTTTATTATATATCAAAAGCCAGGGAAAAAGTTCTGTTCTTTTATCAGAAAAATATTTAATAAGCACATCAACATCTGATAGATTTATATCTTCAGTTATTCTGCAGGGGGAAGAAGGATCCAGCTTGAAAATAACTGTTGTTAATAATTCATCATCACTTAAGTCAGACTTTTTAATATTTTTTAAAAAATTTTCTAAAGAGGGATCAACGGCTGATAACCATTTTTCGATTAAACCAAATTCTAAATACTTGCCAGCCATAATACGGTCTGATGACATAGCATCTGACAATTCAGCAGTAGACACAATAAGCTTTTCGCCGAAAACAAGACTGCCATTTTTTAAAATTTCCTCTGTTGTTTCTGAAATCTTTTTGAGCACCTTTGTGTCATCAGGCTTAATTTTCACAGCCTGTACATAATCGGCCAAAGCATCAATTAATCTATTTAACTTCCTGAAGGCGTCACCTCGCCCTAAGTACGAAGAAACTGTCCCTTTAATTCTTATTGATTTGGTGTAATACTCTACCGCTTCTTCGTTAAAACCGGTTTTACTTTTCAGATAGCCCCAAAAAGTGTAAACATCCGGATTATTTTCATTGAGATTTAAAGCAGATTCAAGATTGGAAATAGCGTCATCAAATTTATTATCTTTAATTTTTGTATAGGCCCTTTTTAAATATTGTTGAATCCAGCCATCTTTAATCTCAGACAATTGAGATTCCACACTCCTATTGTTTTTTAAAAGCCAAAGATATAATATTGATTGGAGCCTACGGTTTTTTGATAAGATGGAGTTAACTGAATTGTATTCTACAGGGCTAAGCTCCTCTAAAACTCTTTCTTTTAAGTTTTCAGGTATTTCTATAATATCTCTTAAAGATGTTATTTCATAATTATTCTCAGGGAATGGCCGTATCATCTCTCCTGCCAGAGAAATATATATCTGATTTGTATTTTTAATTAAATTAAACTCAGACAAATCCCCTGATCTATTATACTCAATTTTTGCAGCTTTTAGCTGCTGCCCAAGCTCCGGCATGTTAACTGAAAGCCATATATAAAAATCCGGGTATTTATTTTTAAAAATTACTTCACCCATCAGATGAGGTTTAACTCGAATTAATTCTACTAATTCAGCTACATCCCTGATAATTGCATTCTCGTCAACCCTGCAGGGTAAATCAGGATTTAATTTAAAAATCAAAGTAGAAGTTTTTTCATCATCACTAATGTCCATTTCTTTTATATCCATAATATCATTAGCAAGGGATTCATCAAATTTCATTGCCCACTGGTCGAACATGCCCCGCATGAGATACTTTTTCCCCAATTCCCTGTCGGCATTTACAGCTTCAACAAGGTCATCTATTGAGCTTATGGTCTTATCACCGAACTTCAATGCCGGAACATTCTGCCGTTGCACTTCCTGAAAGACCGGAACAACCTCTCCTTTTAGCCATCGGGAAACCTCACTATACTTCCATCTTTTATCATGCCGTACTGTAAGAAGGCCCCTTATTAGTTTTTGAAAATGAGGGCTTATCTTCTGTGCCTCTTGTCTTGAAAGCAGATCATCTGCCACACGCCCTTCAATAGTGTCTCTCATAATATGAAGAGGATTTCTCCCTGCGAAAGGATTTATACCGGTTAAAAGTTCAAAAACAGTTATACCTAAGGCATAGTAGTCAACTTCAGGGCCTATAAGTATTTTTACTTTATTATCATCTTTTGCTATACCGTAAAGTTCAGGGGCAGCATAACCTTCCGATAGAGCAAGCGTGGAGGTCATTCTTTTACTCATCCCTCCTGCAGTATCAAGCTCAGAAGAGATCCCGAAGTCACCCAGAAGAAGGTCACTTCCATCCGCATTTTTATAAAAAAGATTACCCGGTTTTATATCCCTGTGTATGACCCCCTCTTTGTGGAGGTGAAGAAAGGCATTTATAGTTTCATCTATTATCTGTTTAACATCAGATTCCGGCATGGGAAGATACTTAAAAGTACCGTCAGGATTTTTATCATCAAGCGTCCCCCCCTCTGCATACTCCATAATTTCATAGAATCTGCCCTTGTGAGTGCCGTACTCATACAAAGTTATAATATCCGGGTGGACAATATTATGGAACTTGAGGAGTATATCTTCTTTAGGTTTAAAATTAGCATGATAATACTTAATAATAGCTTTTAAACTCTCTTTTTGAGCTGAAAAAATCTCAGCTTCTCCAGTGCTGGCAGAAATAAGAGCTTTAACCTCGTATCCTTTAATTACTTCACCGGATTTTAATGAGCCGGTAAAAGCGGATGAGTCAGATGAAGGAGTATCCGGCACTTCCATCCTTTCAGTTTTATTGTTGGCTGGAATATTCATCCTTTCTGTCTTCGGGCTGTTATCTGTCATTGTAATTATCCTCTTCCTTCAGTGTAATGCCTACTTCATCATCTACATACACTTAATTTTAGTTAAAAAACAAAAAAGTATCGGAAACATATTAATTGCCTTATAAACGATTATGGTTTAATTATTAATTAAATGAGAGAAGTTCTGCTGCGGTTTCAACATTCCTTCCCTGAATTATTTTTTCAGTAATACTTTTACCATTTGATGCATCTTATTCATGGGAGGATTTTTTATATATGTACGAAATTATATTTCTATTCAAAAATTAGTCAAGCACAATCAGGCTTTTACACAGTAAAGCATCTTCAGCTTCAAAGGCTGCTTATTCCTTATACAACCGAGAAATTATTATTCCCATAACCCTTTTTCAATAAGCCTGGCACCAGAATGAATTTCATTATAAACATAAACAGCCGTTGAAATGCCATTGATATCTACAAGCTCTTTTCTATAACCTGCGCCAACTTCCATATTATGTATATTATTATCACAGCTGCTGTCAAAAATCTCATACAATTCACCATGGACCAGGTCATTTTCCTTACCTGTCAAAACAATACATGGATAACTCCCAAGGTCATACATCAGCGCCCCCTTTAAGACCGCCTCCCCCCAATAAAAGCTTTTCTGATCAAAACCAAACCTGTTGTGATTATAAAAACCCATTTTTAATGTTCCATAAACAAATAAAGGGGTCGTCGCCTCAGGTATATCTATATATTCATTTATATCGTATGTGTACACATCGGTTTTTAACTCTTCAATATATTGCACCACTTTCCAGCGAAAATATCCTCTTTCACGACGATCCTTTTTTACCACATTCATTTTTTTCAATAAATCATCATTATTTACAAAGAGTTCAACAAATCGTTCAAGAGTCATCTCCGGATCTGACACCTTAACCCCTTTTTCTAAATCAGGCGGATAATAACTGATATTAAATCTTTCTCTTATCGCTGGTGTACTTATAATTTTATTCATAACCTTTTTTAATTCTTTTTTCCCGAACATATAATTTTTCATTTTTTTTGAAAAGCCTCCACTTTGATTAAAGATTTGTCAGGGTTTTAAAAAGATTTGATAGGATTTACATAATCCCAAAAAGGTTGATATGCATCATGCATATATACATAAACTATATTATTTTCTATTTTATATGAATAAGCAATCTCAGTCTCAGCATCATTATCAATCATAAACCCCTTTAATAAGTCTTTGACAGGATTCCCTGCTGATATATGATCCCTCATATCAGCAGCATATTCTTGATAATGAATTTCCCCAAAGTAATTACTTATATAAATATTTCCATTGTATTGAATTGTTATTTTTATAATTCTTTTATCTTCATCGGTTTCAAGAATAGGTTGTCTTTTGGAGTTTATGTTTACTACTTTTTTCTTCATAAAAACCTCCACAAAATTAAGTGTCTGCTGCTGAATTATTCAAGGGATGATTCCTCATAGAGAGCTGATAGTAAATCAGGGGCAGAATCCGGATTCCCCGTATTGAACCTCCCCCTGACTGAACAACCAATAATAAGCAATGCGATTGAGAAACAAAATAAATCCAGATCCTAAATTGAGTTATAACTCTCAGGAAGTCTGTTCTAAAACCTTCTCGCTGCTCTTACTGAACCTTCAAAATGTTTATTCGCAGTAAAAATATTTTTTGTAAAAGGAACAATTCTCCATGCTTCAAAAGGCCCCGCCTCTGAAGATGACCAGCATCCCTCAAGTGTATTAATATTGCCGGATTTATCCAGTACATAAATCATAACCTCTAATTCATCTTTTGACGGCAGAAACCAGTCACTGTAGCCCCCATACTTTAATGTTTTACATACTCTCGCCGCATAATCTTCACGGTCGTCCCATCGCTCTTTTTGACCGATTGCAGAAACAATTATTTCAGTATTGGATTTTCCGCTTCCGATCTCTGTTCCCGTTAAACCGACAGATTCACCATCATAATCACCCCAGGGCTTATCTTCGAACTCAGTCTCTTCAGGTGCAGCCTCCAGATACCTCCATCCATCTGAATTATCGCCTTTATCATAAAAAATTATACCGCCTGCCGGCCCTTTGTCACCTGCTTTGTACTCCATACACTCCTCCTATTATATTTTATATATGAGTTTATTTTGCAAAAGCGGCGATTATTTTATCTCTTATTAACGATTCATCCGCATACTTTAGGGGTTCACTCCATATTCTGGAGAATCATATTAAATTATTAATTACTGAATAACCGGCATGACTTTCCTAGTCCTGTTTGTGATTCGGATATAATCTCCTTAATTCTTCAATTGCACGGTATAACTCACTATCAACCTTTGAAGCATCAAAAGTAACACCGTGATGAGTAGCCCCGATATTAAAAGTGATTCCATCATCTTCCTTTGTGATATTTATATAGTGATGAGGACCAAAGACAATTTTCACTTTATCTGCTTTTATTAATGAATTTTTACCATTAATTGAAATATTGAGCCGCTGTCTCATCTCTTTCATACTATCCTCCTCATGTATCATAATTATTACCTCATTTTTTTTAATGTGTAGATTTTACTGCAATTCCCGGAAAACTTTAATTCCTCAATATATATCAACACTTCCCAGCGGGGATATCCCAATTCATATCGATTTTTTTTTAGACAGGTATAATTAGACTTTTGCCTGGACAATCAACTATCTTCATAATCCTCAATTTCAAAAACCTCATACTCCAGATTATCATAAATACTCCAGTTAACCGTTTTATAATCAGAGCCGGCCTCAACAATCTTCTCCGGCTCACTTCCATCATCCGGAAAAACAGTAAGCAAATAAACAATATTATTCCCGTTATGAATTACCCCTTCACATTCAGTATCAGGGCCGTCGATTCCCCAGTAATAACGGAAAGTTAAATCAGGGTATATATCTGAGAGGTGTTTAAAAAGATCTTCAGGTTCAATATTGAGTGAGAAGAATTTCCATATTATATACCCATCGTTTAACGACCCTGCATAGAGTTTGGTAGAAAGAATAGAAATTCTATTCCCGTATTTATCTTCTTCAAGGTCAATTAACTGCTTATGGCTTGAACAAAACCTGTCCAGATCCTCTTTGTTTCCTGTAATAACTGCACTGCCGCCGCAGGTGGAACCCATAATTATCCTCTCTATCTTTATAACCATGTACTTTATGAATCAATACTCTTGCGTTTTTTTGCAGGCCTTATTTTACCATATTTTTCTAAGAAATGTCAAGTTTTAATAAAAACGAAGAATTTAATGGTTAATCAGCCTGGATTTCCCGGAATGTACTCTTTTTGTAAAACTCGTCCGAATATTCTTTTTCAGAGCTTTATCTATTAAATATAATCATAATCATTTATGCAATCCCAATATTGAATATTAAGGTCATGTATATATTCATAAACCCTAACACCTTCTATTCGATAAGAATAAGGGACTTCAATTTCCGCATTATTATCAATAACAAAATCTTTTAACACATCTTTAACTTCTCCGCCTTCCAAAAGAAAATCTCTTATATTAGCAGCATAGAATTGATAATGAATCTCGCCAAAATAATTGCCTATATAAATATTACCATTATATTGAATTGTTATTTTTATAATTTTCTGCTCTTCATCAGTTTCAAGAATAGGCTGCCTTTTGGAGTTTATGTTTACTACTTTTTTCTTCATAAAATTCTCCTTATAATTAAAGCGCCTTCTCCTGAATTATTCAGGGCAGGCCCGTAATAAAAAATCCGTATAAATCAAAGGGAGATTACAGATTGAACATCCCTCCAGATAGAGCAAAGAACATTATTTTATTTACATATTTCAATTACATACATTAGGGCAGCAGCAGCATGCAATAGCAGCTCCGCCGCATAAATTCCCCAGGCATTCCCTTCCCCCTTTACTGCAGCAGCAGTAAAATAAACAGGCAGCACTCAAACATTGGGCACATATACCCGGTTTATCACCGGAGCCGGAAGCCCATAGAGGATAAGGCAGCAGCATCAGCGTTACTGACAATACCGCACGTCTTATCTCAATCAAAAATCTGTTATTTGCCTGCATATTCTGGCACCTGATTTCAAGAAATGAAGCAACCTGATGCCACTTATCCCGCCAGCTGATGCTATATTTCCCTCTTTTACAATCTGAATTACAGGCTCCAGCACCTGACGGATTGAGTCTCTTTAAGAGATTTTTATAAAGCTGTTCTCTATAAAAATCCTTTCTTTCCTCAGATAATATAACTTTATCCATTTGCATTGCAATTTCATCATATAAACTATATAGATATTTAACAACAATTTCACGCTGATCTTTTTCAAGCAGATCAGTATCCAATGCAGCACTTAAAGCATTGAAATTTCCGGAGGCTTTGTCCTCATCAAAATCTTCAAGCGCATCAAGAACATATAATAATCTGCCGAATTTACTGAAAATTAGGCTTAAACTATCATTTCCAGGAATACCGGACTTCTTCATTGTAAGTAAAATCATCTTTTCAGTTACTTCAGAATAATATCCCAGGCGGCTGCTGAATGATTTAAGATTTACCGGAATATTATCATTTTCCCGGGCTAACTGGGTCTGCATCAACTCCCTGAACTCAAGCAAATCATCTTTTACAGGACTGAGTTTTCTCTTTTGAATTGATCTCAATATTTTAAATGGTATTCTTTTTAATATCTTTTTCTCATCCAGGATTTTATCCTCAAGAGTCATGTAGGCAAGCATGGCATTGGCATATGCCGCAAATTTAAGATGTGCCGGAATAGAATCCAGATCGGGTAAAGAAAAACATTTCCCGGCTGATGCAGATTCACAATATCCATCTTCCGGTGATGTATCTTTGATTATACCTGCAAGAAATACAATATCTGAATTTAGATAAAGCCTGGGGCTTTGCCCGTATAGCCGTGCAATACTTTTACATGTACCGCAATAGAGAGACATGTAATCTTTCTTTTCATTGTTACTGAGTGAGCAGCTGTAGATTTTCACTAATCCGAACATATTAGATCCTCTTAACTTTTTTTAAAATTGCTGTTTTTGATAGAAAAATTATAAGCATAAAAAAATCTTCTTCTGAATTCATTTATAAAAGATGTAGCAGATCAATACAACTGATTTTCATCCTGATAAAAAAATTACATGGCCATTTTCTGACAGTCAGAATTTGTCCATATCTTTTGATTCTTTATTGAAAATTAACTTGATAATCTTCCTGTACTCCAATAGGAATCTACAGCAATTACTGTTTCATCTGCAGTTTTTCTTGCTCTCTCTGGTCATCCCTGGGCCGGCCTTATACTTTTCATTTACTCTGCAGTGGTCTCGCTGGTAGTTGAAAACTGGTTCAAGCCCCGCTTTATCGGGCAGAGAATTAAAATTAATTCTCTCTTCATACTTTTCTGTATTATAGGAGGAATGAGCTTCTTCGGAATGAGCGGTATTTTCTACGGACCGATTATAGGGATCACATTTCTGACTTTAGTAGATTTATATCACGAACGCTATGTTCAGGCTTAAAGATGACTTAATACTAACAGCTTAACCCGGAATAGTTTTGTGCCAATCTCCTTAGTGAAGAGACTCCTGCATACGCGGGAATCTCTTCACTAAGGCGCATGCTGCTGAATTATTCAGGGGCATCCTCAACCTTATACTGGCTGTAGCCTCCGGATAAATTATAAACCTCTTTAAATCCAAGATTGATAAGAAGATTCTGTGCAGCATTTGCTGTTGTCCCCTTGTTACAGTGAACAACAATAGGCGCATCCCTGTCAAGCTCCACTGATCTTACTTTAAGATCCTCAAGCGGGATATTGACAGCCCCCTCAATATTCCCTTTATTGTAATCTGAACTGCTTCTCACATCAACAACTGTAAAATTACTTCTGCCTGAGTTAAGCTCCACTGCTGTAATCAGCTTTCTGCCTCTGTGGGCCGCACTTTCATGTATCATCCCTGTATACATAACCGGGTCTTTCGCAATCGAGAATGGCGGCGCGTAAGCAAGGTCAAGATGAAAGAGGTCGCCTGTTTTAGCACCCAGGGTCATGGCTGTTACAAAAACATCAATCCGTTTATCAACTCCGCGCTCACCTGTAATCTGTACTCCCAGTATTCTGTCACTCCCCGCTTCACTTATACATTTTATAACCAGTTCCCTGCTCTCTTTAAGATATTTAGTCTGATTCTCCTTTATATTGTGACTCACCAGATAATCGATCCCCTTCTCTTTAACCTCTTTTTCTGAAAGGCCGGTTTGAGCAACAGCAAGATCAAATACTTTAAATATCCCTGTGCCCGGCACACCCCTGAAACGGAGATCACCCCCTGTGATTGCATCACCGGCAATCCGCCCCATCTTATTAGCAGTTGACCCCAGGGGACGATAGATATATTCACCTGTAACTGTGGACTTAACCTCGCAGCAGTCACCCACAGCATATACATCCGGAATGGAGGTCTCCATCCGGTCATCAACTATTATACCACCATGCTCACCTGTTACCATTCCGCTCTTTTTTACTAATCCCGTATTCGGCTTAACTCCGGCAGCAACTATAACCAGGTCTGTGACAAACTCATCCCCCCTGGCAGTTACAACCCTTCTCCCGCCATCAGCAATCTCCTTTACCGAATCCCCGGTAAAAAGGTCAACCCCCTTTTCAGCAAGATGGTCCTCAATATAAACTGCCATGTCCCTGTCCATTGACGGCATAACATGTTCCGCCATCTCTATCAATGAAACGGCAATCCCCTGGAGGGTAAGGTTTTCCGCCATTTCCAGGCCTATAAAACCGCCTCCGATAATCGCCGCTTTACGCGGTTTTTTATCAATTATAAACTTCTTAATTGAATCTGCATCTCTAACGCTGCGCACAGGGAAAACATTGGGACTATTTATACCGGGGATTGGAGGTATAAAAGGCACAGCGCCGGTAGCAAGAACAAGCCTGTCATATTTATCAGTAAAGGTTTCACCTGAAACAAGATTCTCAACCTGAAGCATTTTATTTTCAAAATCTATTTCCATCACTTTATGCTCAGTGAAAATATCTATATTAAAACGGCTTTTAAACCATGCCGCGTTTCTTGGAGTAAGATCATCCCGTGAAATATAATCCTCACCTATATAATATGGAAGACCGCACCCTGAATATGAAATATCCCTATCCATATCATAAATTACAATTTCATGCTCCTCGCTGTTTCTCCGCGCCTTTGCTGCAGCAGATGTGCCCCCTGCCACTGATCCTATTATTACTATTCTCATAATTCCACCTTTATATAAAATATTCTGCATCCTGATCCGACCCCTTCCGTGGCAATGTCATCAATTTAAGCCCCATAAATATACCCCGGGAGCACTTCTTCGCTTTGCTTACTTCGACGAGCTCCATACAAGCAGAGTGCGCCCGGAAGGGGGAATACTAAACTCTTTTAACAGTTCAGTATCTCAGCCTTTAAGCCCCCCTCCGGGGGGTTTGGGAGGAAGTTACGAAACTGTAAAACTCTTAACTTAATGACATTGCCCCTACGGTAACATGGAGGCTAAAAAAACTTTTTCTTTAAATACAGGGACACATTAACAAGCCCTATAAGCACCGGCACCTCAACGAGCGGCCCCACAACTGTAGCGAATGCTATTGGAGATGCAATGCCGAATACTGCAATTGCCACTGCTATTGCAAGCTCAAAGTTGTTCCCTGAAGCAGTAAAGGCCAGGGTTGCACTTCTGCTGTAATCAGCGCCGAATCTTCGTGCCATAAAAAAACTTATAAAAAACATTATAACAAAATAGGCTGTCAGCGGTATTGCTATCCATAGTACATCAAGGGGCTGGGTAATAATTTTTTCACCCTGCATGCTGAACATTACAACAATTGTAAAAAGAAGTGCTATGAGTGTTATGGGGGAGATCTTCGGAATAAAAATATTATCATACCAGTCATGGCCTTTCATAGGGACAAGTATTACACGGCTTAAAATACCGGCTCCAAATGGTATACCCAGATATATAATTACACTTACAAAAATATCCCACATTGTCACATCAACAACAACACCCGCAATGCCGAAAAATTCGGGTAGTACAGTAATAAACACCCATGCGTATGCACTGAATGTCACTATCTGGAATATACTGTTTAGAGCCACAAGGCCTGCGCCGTATTCGCTGCTCCCCCCTGCAAGCTGGTTCCACACAAGAACCATGGCGATGCATCTGGCAATACCCACAAGGATAAGACCAACCATATAGTATCCCCATCTGGGATCAGGTCCGAAAAGTGCCGGCGCGATAAATCCGAAAAATCCCACTGCAAGTACAAACATAAGAATCGGGCCCGCAATCCAGTTCTGAACCAGGGAGAGGCTCAAAATTTTTGTATCTGCAAAAACCTTCGGCATGAGCTCATATTTAACCTTTGCCAGAGGAGGATACATCATTAGTATAAGCCCGAAAGCTATAAGCAGATTGGTATGCTCTCCAACAGTCAGCGCCTTATTAAAACTTTCAACAGGCCCCTGGAATAAAAAACCGATTACCACGCCAAGAGCCATGGCGAGGAATATCCAGAGTGTGAGATACCTGTCAAGAAAGGACAGTTTTTTAGTTAATGATTCAGTCATTTTATTCTCCTGTTATGCGAATAATTTTTTTATCTATAGGCCCGCCGCCTTCGGCGGCGGGCCTGTTAAATAATTATCACTTGAATAATTTATTCTTTTGTAAGTCTTTGCTTTGCCCCCTGTCCCCCAAAGGGGGCACGAGTTATTAATTATCAATTTGATAATTTAAATATTTATTATTATTTCTATAACTACTCCCATTTTTAATACATCTTCATCTTTAATTCGCCATGTTTGTAATGTTTCACAAGTTCAACAATATAAATAGTCGTTTGAATACTCTGATTTATCTACTAACTTAAGATTTTCTTTTACCTGCCCCCTCCGGGGCGCCCTCTGCTTGTTCTGAGCTCGTCGAAGTAAGCAAAGCGAAGAAGTACTCCCGGGGTAGACAGGGGGCTGACTCCTTATCACTTGAATAATTTATTTTTTTGCAGTTTTAATTCATCACAGCTCAATCCGCTCTTTCTGTATTTGGCGAACCTTGCCTGATCTTTTTTCAATTCATCCGACTTACCGGTATGTTTTTTTACATGGGCCGCTATTTCACTCCCTGCTTCAGAAAATTTTTCATCAATACTGTAATAGACCCACTGGGATCTTTTACGCTTTGAGGTGATCCCCGCACTGCTCAATCTATTAAGATGGCGCGAAGCATTGGCCTGACTTAATTCGAGGAGGGACTCAAGTTCGCAGACGCATAACTCCCCGTTAAGAAGAAGAGAAAAAATCCGCAGCCTGGTTCCATCCCCCAGGGCTTTGTAAATATCAGCTATCTCACCTACCTTCATCCTGCACCTTTAAAAAAATTCATAAATTCATATATTCATATAATTGAATATATGAATTTATACGACAGTCGTCAAGGATTAATATTGCAGGAAATATAAATTTTCTGTTAAGAAAGCAGGTTTAATTTCTTTAAACTTGCCTGATTTTAATCTTGACAAAAGTATATACATAGTATAATTTAAATAAAGTGAGGATAAATATGAAAACAGTAATAAAAAAATGGGGCAACAGCCTGGGTATAAGATTACCCAAATATATAACAGCAGAGTACTCATTAAAAGACGGATCATCTGTGGAAATTGAAGAAAAGGAAGGGAGAATAATTATTACCCCCCACAAAAACAGCCTCAATGAACTGCTGGATAAAATTAATTCCAACAATTTACATGATGAAATTCATACAGGCGAACCTGCGGGTAAAGAAATATGGTAAAAAATTACATACCCTCCAGAGGTGATATAGTATGGCTGAATTTTACCCCTCAGTCAGGTCATGAACAGGCCGGGAAGCGTCCTGCAATTGTTTTATCCCCAAAGTCATATAATATGAAAACCGGACTTGCCATATTATGCCCCATTACCAGCAGAATCAAAGGATACCCCTTTGAGGTACCGGTTTCATCGAAAAAAGTATCCGGTGTGGTACTGGCAGATCAGGTGAAAAACCTGGACTGGCAGGCAAGAAATATTGAATTCATCTCAGCAGCACCGGAGAATGTTATTGATGAAATAAGTGAAAAATTGGGGCTTCTGATTCTTTAAAAATTTTTATCCTCTACTTATATCTTCTCCACACTGCATGGAATATACCTGTGATAAGGGGTGCCTGCGAACCTGTCTCTGTGGGTATTCTTTGCAAGGATATTTGCGTTCGCTCCAAAGGTTTTTCCATTGTAATCAAGGCCGAAACCGTGGGGTATCATCACATAACGCCTGCATGTTTCTTCTGTCACTTCAAGTTCAATCTCAACAGAGCCCGCTTCAGTTGACACACGCACAATGTCGCCGTCTTTAAGACCCAGATTTTCAGCATCTGCGGGATTCATTATACATGTACATGGCCTCTTCCCCTCATTCCAGGCGGGATTCCGCATAAGGGTATTGGCATTAAAAGGTATATGGCGGCCCGATGACAGAATAAAAGGAAATTTCGCATCATGCTCAAGTGCTTCCCTCTCCTTCTCTATTTCAATTTCAAAAAGCCAGTCCTTCATCTCCGGGACATGAATATTTATTCTGCCGTCATCAGTGCTCAGCTCCTGGAAATTATTCTCAGCATCTAACTCGCCGATCCAGAGACCTTCAGGATGGTCAAGCACTGCCTTGAAGATATCCTCACCCAGGAGAGGCCCCTTATTAAAGCCGGCTCTAACTGCAGCCTTTTTAAAACTCCCGGGCGCTGTCATAAGTATAGCCCAGAGATTTGCCAGGTTGCCTGAGCCCATCTCTTTACCCAAAGTTTTTGCTACAATAAATGGCATCACCTTAAGGGCGGAGGGATTCTCCTTCCCGAAATTCATAAGCTCCATACCGAATTTTAGCCTGTTCTCCTTTGCAGCAGCGTAAAGTGCTTCAGGTATTTCAGGGATCAGTCCCATCTTGTCAGCAATTCTCAGGTGCACCTCGCCAAGTTCAACCTGCTCACCTTCAGGCTCAACAACAGGCTTTCTCATCTGGAAATATATACCGGGCCAGGTCCATGGGAAAAATGTACCATCCCACGATTCATATCCTGTTCTTGAGGGGAGAACATAATGGGCGAATTTCGCGGTTTCGGTCATTGAGATTTCACCCACAACAAGAAGATCCAGTCTGGAAAAAGCCTCCTCATACGCAGCTGTATCAGCAAATGACCGCAAAGGATTACTCTGACAGCATATAACAGCGCAGAGCCTCTCCGGCTTGTCGCTCATTATCTCCTCAGCCATTACATTGGGAGGGAAGAGCCCGCAGAGTGCAGGAAAATCTGTTTCAACTGTGCGCCATGTTTTTTCATCACGCTCATCACTGTGCCCTGTTATGGGCATTAGCATTCCGGGAATAACATTCCCTCCAGGCACACAGAAATTACCGGTTATTGTAAAAAGTACTATTTCAAGCCAGGATGTGAGCGTGCTGTGCCTGTTCATATAAACACCCAGGTCAGGGTGATATGCCGCTTTCCGTATCTTAAGCTGTCTGCACACCTCCCGCACCTGCACATAATCAAGGTCGCAAAATTCTACTGCGCTTTGTGCGTCAAATCCCTCAAACCAGGATCTTATTTCTTCATACCCTGAAACATGATTTTCAATAAACTCTTCATCAGCCCACCCTTCATCAATAACAATAGCAATCATCGCTTTAGTCAGGAGCGCGTCAGTGCCCGGCTTTATTGCCAGATGAATATCCGCAATTGCAGCAGTTTCAGATTTCCGCGGATCAATAATAACAAGAAGCTTATCAGGATCTTTTGAAAATTCTTTTAAAAAAAGAGGGGCCCTTGGTATCTGGTGACTCACCATACCGTTCCACCCGATTCCCATCAGCATATCGCAGTTATGATCATCAGGAATGGTAAACTTGTACTGCCTCCCTGTGGCCCTGCCATGTGCCCAGAACTGCCCTGTAAGCTCCTGAGCCAGGGCATTGTAATGATATTTAGACCCCAGTGCCTTCATAAGGGTAACCCCGTATGCTGCCTCAAAATGACAACCCTGGCCCCCTCCGCCCATATATGCATAGGAGCGCGGCCCGTGCTTTTCTATAATCTCTTTTAGCTTAGCAGCAATCTCTTCAGCTGCCTGGTCCCATGAAATCCGTTCGAATTTATCTCCAACCCTTTTAAGAGGATATTTTAACCTGTCTTCATGATGCTGGTGGTGCATAATATTAAGACCCTTACGGCACACATATCCTTTACTCCTGGGATTTTCCTTATCTCCGCGGACCTTAACAATCCTGTTATTTTCAACCTGCACTTCAAGCCCGCAGTTCTGCGCGCAGAGCACACATCCGGTTTTCTTCCAGCTGATCATTTCAGTCATGGTATCCTCCATATATGATTACGGTTTATAATATATCATTATCTGAAGATTAACACTTCACTACCACTCTAAAAAAGGAAAGAACAAATTTATTCTTAATAAAAACAATGTTAACTCCTTAACTTTTATACGGAACAAAATGCTCTAACATCTCCGCCGCCGAAGGCGGCGGAGATGTTAAAAACAGGATTATTGCACTAAAGAATAATTAAAACAGTGCCGCCAGCATATATACCCCTGCAGCCACAACCAGAACCCCGCAGGTTTTTTTAAGATAAAAAGCCCCTTTAGAATTCTCATTCCAGTTAAGGGTATGCTGCACAGCTTCAGAGAATGTGCCTGCCAGTACAATGATAATACAATGGCCCAAAGCGTATGCACCAATAAGGAGAAGAGCGTATGACAAATTGGTTGATGCTACTGTAAATGCTACTCCAAGCATTGGCGCCATATATGCGAATGTGCATGGCCCAAGAGCCAGGCCGAAAATAAGGCCCAGCATAAATGCTGCCATAAGCCCCTTTTTCTTCACCCCGGGCTGGTTTATCCCCCGTTCAAGAAAGGGGAGCGGAACAATACCAAGAAGATAAAGCCCCACAACAATTACAATTACTGCAACAGCTGCATTTCCATATACACCTATATCACCTAACATGCGGCCGGCCAGGCCTGTGACAAGCCCCACCAGCCCGATTGTAATAAGTATCCCTGCTGAAAAAAAAGACGAAATGAGTGCTGCCCTTGATGTGCGCATATCCCCCTGTGCGTCAATAAATCCCACAATAAGGGGGATGCCTGCCAGGTGACATGGGGATAGAACTATACTTGCCACACCCCAGAGGAATGAACCTGTTAAGGCAATACCGGGAGATGAGTAAAGCATGGCAGTGAGTGAAGAAAAAAACTCAAGGATCATAAATCGATCCCCTGCCTGGATAAAATCTTTTTTACCTCATCAAAGGGGAGAAAACCCTCATGACGGAAAAACTCCTTCCCGTTTTTATTTTCAAAAACCTGAGTGGGTATAACCCTTATTTTATACTTTTGAACAACAGGTTTACCTTCAGCGGTCCATACATCATGGAAAACCACCTTTACACGGCCTTTATATCTCTTTTCAATTTCAGCCATTACAGGTTTCATCATTTTACATGGAACGCAGTTTTCAGCACCTATTTCTACAAAGGTTGCCTCAATAGCAGCATTTTTATTTTCATCCTTTTTTACCGCAGCGTCATCTGCTTCATCAACAGATTTTTCCTCAGATACTTCAGGGGGGGCTTCCTGCAGGGGCTCCTTTTCACCGCCGCATCCAAGGATTGCCCCGGTAAAGGCTATAGGTAATGTAATTCCGCATGTTCCTGGACTTTTCACATAGGGGACTCCAATCATCAATGTTACTGCAACTAAAGCGAGTAATATGGTTTTATGGAATCTTTTCATTCAATTTCCTCATAAATATTAAATTTAATTATATCCGGGCATTTAACTTAATGACCCGGATATTACAGATTAGTTTCAAAAAAAACTTATCAAATCAGCACCTGCCGCCGCATCCGCATCCGCCGCAACCCTGATTTTTTTCAGCCGCATTATCAGCAATAAGCTTTTTGATTTCATCAAGGGATGGTAATTTCCCTGCTGATTTCACAACACCGTTTACAACAAGGGCCGGTGTAATCATAACACCATACTCCATAATCTTATTGATCTCCTTTACCTTGCTGATTTCATAAGTAATCCCCATTTCATCCGCAGCCTGTTTAGACAGCTCTTCAAGCTTGTTGCATTTGGCACACCCAGTGCCGAGTATTTCGATTTTATACATTTTATTTTCTCCTGTTCAATTATTGTTCTATTAGCTTTTAGCCCTTCCGGAAGCACTTCTTCGCTTTGCCCCCTGTCCCCCAAAGGGGGCACGAGTCAATCTATTATTACTCTGATAATTCTACTTTCTTCATTCTTTACCAATCAACATATTGCTCCGCAAATCTATAACAAGCTCAACAATATAAAAAAGTGTTTACTACATTGATTAACCTGCTTACTCAAGTATTTCCTTTTACGTGCCCCCTTTGGGGGACAGGGGGGAATACTCCGGTGTAGAAACGGAAATAAATAATAGTATTCCTTTCCAGCAAGAGTCATCAATAAAACATTCCAAAAATCATACCGCTTGCAGTTGCCATAACAATTACAAGTACACAGAACACAAAGGTCTTCTTCGGCCCTATATAACTGTTAATAACAATCATATTAGGGAGCGATAAAGCCGGACCTGCAAGAAGAAGCGCCAGTGCAGGCCCCTTACCCATTCCGCTTCCAATGAGCCCCTGAACAATAGGCACCTCTGTTAATGTGGCAAAGTACATAAATGCACCAACAACTGAAGCGAAAAAGTTTGCTGAAAAAGAATTCCCTCCAACAAGCTGATTAACCCACTCTGCGGGGATAATCCCCTCATTACCGGGCCGGCCCAGTAAAAATCCTGCAACAAGCACCCCGCCCAGAAGAAGAGGTGTAATCTGCTTTGCAAAATCCCAGGTAGAGGAAAACCACTCACCCGGCTCTCCGCTGTGTGTACTTGTAATAACAGAAAGCCCTATTGTACCAGCTGCAAAGGCTATTACCGGCTCATGGGGGAACATAAAACCAAGTGCAGCTGCGGGTATAACAGCCAGTACCATTTTCCAGGGTGTTATGCCGTACCAGAGAACTGTGACTGCAGCAAAAATTATTGCAGATACAGATGTAAAATACCATTTACAGGCATACATATTATACCAGAACCCGGATGTATCAGATGATGCGCCCCAGTTTGCAAAAACCAGAATAGCAATCATGGAACCGAAATAGATAATATCCTTCCATAAGGGACATACTGTTTCAGATTCAGGCATAAACATGGCTGCCTTGACTTTCGCCTTCTCCTCATTCCGGAATATAAAGTGCATTATCCCGCCAATAACCACGCTGAATACTATGGCCCCCACAGCACGTGCTATTCCAATCTCAACCCCTATAACCCGGGCAGTTAAAATTATTGCCAGTACATTGATTGCAGGGCCTGAATACAAAAATGCTATTGCAGGGCCAAGACCCGCACCCATGCGGTAAATACCTGAAAAGAGCGGCAGCACTGTACATGAGCATACAGCAAGCACAGAACCTGAAACCGACCCTACTCCATAGGCAAGGAACCTGTTTGCCGCAGGCCCCAGATATTTCATTACAGCCTCCTGCCGCACAAAAACACCTATGGCTCCCGCAATAAAAAAAGCGGGGATAAGACAGAGGAGAACATGCTCCTGAGCATACCACTTTGTTAAATATAAAGCCTCAAAAACCGCGTTGTCAAAACGCTCTGACCCCACAGGCATATAATAAAAGGCAAGGAAAAAACCTCCGATTACTGCAAGGGGTTTCCATTCATTTTTCCAGAACATTTTTTTATCTCCTTATTTTATGAAATTTCAGAATCAAAAAATATTATTTTTCCGAAATCTCACCAGCCGCTCCACCAGCATCTGCATACTTTCCTGTGATTCATATTATCACCCTAACCTGCACAGGCCCGACAGGTGCCCGATCCCCTCTCCATTGCACGGTTCTCCATTACAGCTTCAACACAGCTCATAAAATCGAGTACGCATGGCACAAGAAGATTGTAATAAACACAATTCCCCCGTTTTTCATCATAGACAAGGCCTTCATTTTTAAGGACAGATAAATGCCTTGAAACAGTGGAAACATCAAGGCCCAGCATATCCCTCACTTCATTGACACAAAGCTCCCCCTCCTTTAACTTCTCAAGGATGAACAGCCTGGCAGGATGGCCCATAGCCTTTATAATCCTGGCTCTCACTTCATACTGTTTATTAATTACTTTATTCATGACCTCAACCTTTTTGCCTATTTGGCAATATTGGCAAATAGATGCAATAAAAAAATTATTTCCCGTAAATATTCTGAAATTCAGCAGATGTGCAGATTGTAAAAAAGGAATCAAGCCCCCCCACAGAGAAGAGCCTCTGGAGAGACTCGTTCATGCCGTATAAAATCAGTTCGATATTTTTATTTCTGGTTGATTTTGATACTTTAACCAGGAAGCTTATACCGCTGGAATCTATTGCCTCAACATTTTCCAGGCTTATAGCAATTTTCGATGGAAACTCACGTATAATAATATCAGCATATTCATTGAGACTCTCCGCTTCCCCTGAAGTAAGACTTTTTCCCAGGATTATAACCGGAAAATCCTTATTATATTTATAATAATTCATGTTCATTCATCAATAAACCTGTATAAACTACCCCTGGTTAATATCGGCATTAAATTTAATAAACTTTAAATAAATAAAACCGGTTTTTTGCTTTTCATTTTAAAGGAGAACCTGTAACTTATAATAGTCAGTTAAAATGTTAACTCCGGTCCGGAAAAAACAATAGAAGCTTTTCCGGAACCCTTTTAAAAATTAGAGAGATTTAATCCTTTAATACTCTATATAAACATTTTATTATTTCAAACTCTTTTTTTAATAAGCATTGAAAAAAAATTCAGTGTTAATTCCTTAACTTTTATTTACAATAAAATGATCTAATGTCAACGTTGGCGGCAGGGACATGGAAAACATCATTATTGCACTAAAAAATATCTTTAAGAATAATTACTGATAAAAGTTAATAAATGCGGATATTTTATAAAAATAAATTTTCTAAAAGGTAGTGAATTTGGAAAATAATAAGCCTCTTATACTTATTGTAGATGACAGTCCCATAAATATAGGTTTCTGCAAAAAGATTCTCAACAAAAACGGCTACAATACAGATTCATGCAATTGCGGTGAGGAAGCCCTTGAGTATCTTGAAAAGAACTCTCCGGACCTTATTCTACTTGATATTGTTATGCCCGGAATAGACGGTTATGAATTCTGTGAACATATAAAGAACATACCTGAAATGACAGACACCCCGGTAATATTTCTAAGCGCAATGGATGATGAGGAGAGCATAATAAAGGGCTTTAAGTGCGGCGGGGTTGATTATATTACAAAACCCTTCAGAACTCAGGAAATGCTTGCCAGAACAAAAACCCACATTGACCTGAAAAGGACTAAGGAGCAGCTCCTGCTAATGGCCACAACTGATGTACTTACAGGCCTGGCAAACAGAAGATTTTTTATGGACAGGCTCTCCAGTGAATTTGAGCGTGTAAAACGGTATGAATCACTCTATACGATTATTATGATAGATCTTGATTTTTTCAAAAAAATTAACGATTCTTTCGGCCACAAAGGGGGGGACACCGTACTGGAAAAAGTTTCACAAATTCTTTCAAAAGGCTTACGCTGCACTGACATAATAGGGCGCATCGGAGGGGAGGAGTTCGCCGCAATTCTCCCTGAAACTGAAATTCAGCATGCCATTCAGATAGCGGAAAGATTGAGAAATGCTGTAGAAAATCTTCAGCTGGAGATAAACGGGAAAGCGATAAAGACCACAATAAGCCTTGGAGCTTCTCAATCAAACCCCCTGGACAGGGAAATGGATGACGGACTGATCCGGGCCGATACAGCCCTGTATGAAGCTAAGGAAGCGGGAAGAAACAGAGTATGTTCAATTTAGACCTCAATTCTCCTCCCCTTAATTATAGATGAAACAGTATAAATAAAAAGCGCTGCAAAAATAAAACCGAAACTTACCCTGTGCGCAGGAGTAAAAGCCTCACCATAGATATAGACCCCTATAAAAAGCATCATTGTTGGTGTTAAATACTGTATAAAGCCCACTCGTGACAGGGGGATAGCCCTTGTACCCTGAGCAAACCAGTAAAGGGGGAGTGCAGAAACCACACCTGAACCTATAATAAAAATATCCCGCAAAAATAATCCATTCCCGAAAGCCCCTGTTCCGGCAAAACCTTTATAAGTAAGAAAAAATAAAGCAACCGGGGTAAGGAAAAGTGTCTCCATCGAAAGAGCGGTGATTGCATCAAGATTGGCCATCTTCTTCACCAGTCCGTAAAAACCGAAGCTGAATGCCAGAGAAACAGCAATCCAGGGGAACTCACCATAATCAACTGCAAGATATAAAACACCCAGACAGGCGAAGAGGAGAGCAAGACCCTGCGCTTTATTTAATTTTTCACCCAGCACAACCATTCCCAGAAAAATCATTACAAGGGGATTTATATAGTAACCCAGACTTGCCTGGACAATATTGCCTGAATTGACAGCGTAAATAAAAATAAGCCAGTTCAGCGAGATTGTAACAGCACTGATAATTATGGAGAACCTCAGTTTTTTTCTGCTCAGAATCTCCCTTATAATACCTCTTTTCCCCGCAGCAACCACAAAAATCAGGGCGAATATACATGTCCATACAATGCGGTGGGCTACAACCTCCTCAGAGGGGACTGACCCAAGCTGCTTCCAGTAACCGGGGAGAAGCCCCCAGGCTAAAAATGCGCTTACTGTATAGATAGTACCTGCTAAAATCGATGCAGGTTTATTAATTCTGTTCATAACACTACCCGTGCCTCCGGAGTCAAGAAAGTGGAGAGAGATATCTCCAGATAAAACTACCGGAAAGAGGTTCTCAATTGTCAAGATCAATTGCCATATTTATCCACATACTCCAGGTTAACCGGGGTTATTCTCTTGACTTTTTTAAAAAATCATTTAAAGATGTTTACTTTGAGGCAGGCCCCGCTGTCTACCCCGGGAGTACTTTGTCGCTTCGCTCGGGCGCCCTGGAGGGGGCAGGTAACAAACACTTAAGCTTGTTGATGAATCACAGTATTAAAACACCCGTTTATTTTGTTAAGATTTGTGAAACAATATGAATATAACCAACAGGGGAGATAATAATGTCTGAGATAAACATATCACCCTATATTCTCCCCCCTATCCTATCTCTGGTGACAGCATATTTACTTGGCCTTGTGGCAATAATAAAAGACAGGTCAAAAAACGAGAATATTCTTCTGGCCATTTTATGCGTCTGGTGGACCCTTGTTTCATGGGCTTTTATATCGCACCATCTAATAGAAAACCGGGAAACACTGCTCCATATCGAACGCTTTATACATTTTTTTTATGTATATAATCCTCCTCTGACAATACTCTTTTTCCAGACAATTACAGGGCAGAAAAAACTTTCAATAACAATCCCGGCTTTTATTTTAAGCTTCATCCTCTCTCTCTTTGTTTTTACAGAGTATTACTTCTACGGCTTTCATGAATACAGCTGGGGACTAATTGCAAAAACGGGCCCCGTATTTGAGATCTTTACCTTTTTTGCTTCTGCATCAACAGTATATGTATTCAGCCTCTTTATAAAAAAATACAGGACCGAAAAAAATCCGGTAACCCGTCTTAAATTAAACTACTTTTTCATCTCATGTTTCATACTTGTGATTCTCACAATGTCGAATATACCTTCAATGCATGGTATCGACTTTTACCCCTTAAGCAATTTTCTTTTTATCCCTCTGGGGATTTTAACCTATGGTGTTTTAAGATACCGCATTATTGAAATAAGCAGTGTGCTTCACATTACCGGTATCTGGCTTATACTCTCTTCATTTATTGCTATACCTAATTTTATTATACTTCTATTACTCAGGCCTCTTTTCTTTACCCTGCACCCGCTTCTCCTTTTTATTATTCTACTTATCTGGTTCCAGGGTAATTATTTCTATTTTAACAGAATACAGCCATTTATAAATGAGCTCTTCAACCGGAGATCCCACAACCTTTCCAGGGTTGAGAAAAAATTTCTCGACGATATCTCTCTCCTTAGAGGACTGGATGATCTGGTGAGGGAAGTAATAACTGTTCTGCGAAAATCCCTCGGTATATCCAGAATTAAGTTCTTTTTCAGAAGGGACTATTCAGGCGGCTTTGTTAATCTTAAAAATAAGCCTCTGGTAATCGACCCCATTCTTGTTGAGCTGATGAAGGGACAGGAGCATTATATTGAAAAGCACTTCATTGAGTTTAACAATGATCTGTCATCTCTGAAAGAAAAGTTTCTCCATCTCTTCGAATCTCAGGATAGTGAATACATGGTGCCCCTGAGCCACAACAACCATCTCATTGCCATTCTTTTTCTATCAGGTAAAGCTGAAGCTAAGCGGCTTAAAGAAAGAGAATTTATGTTCGTAAACAGAATAAGCAGATATGCTGCAATCGCCCTTGCAAATTCCATTATGTATCAGAATCTCTTCGATATAAAAGATAACCTTGAAAAAATGGTTGAGGATCGCACTGCGGTAATTGAAAGCCAGAAAGAGGAGCTGGAAAAGGATATTGACCTTGCCAAAACAATACAGGGAGCACTCCTGCCGCAGAAAATTCCCTGTCTTAAGCAGGTGGATATAGCCTACAAGTATGTCCCCATGATGGCTGTAGGGGGTGATTTCATTGACATACATTACAGGGAGGGGATGAAGGAAACCGGCCTCTTTATCTGTGATGTGTCAGGTCACGGGGTAGCATCTGCCCTCATTGCCTCAATGGTAAAGATGTCGCTCAGCTCATGGGGGAAGTATATTCTTAATCCCGGAGATGCCTTTATTGAAATGAAGCGGCAGCTGCAGGACAAAATCGGATCTAATTTTCTGACAGCCTGCATGTGCACAATAAATATTGAAACGGGGGAGATTGTGTCAGCAAATGCCGGACACCCGCCCATGCTGATACTGAGACAAAATGGAGAAATTGAATCTGTAAGACCAAAGGGGCGGATTATTGTAAGCTTTGCCGATTCAGAATATGAAGAAGCCCCGGGAAAGCTTTACCCCGGAGATAAGGTTATAATGTATACTGACGGGGTTTTTGAGTGCAGAGACTCCAGCGGCAGTATGATTGAAGTTGAGGGGCTTATTGATATAATAAAAAGAAACCGTCATCTTACGCCCCGGCTTTTATGCGACAAAGTTTATGATGATATTTTTTCCATGACCGGCTGCTCTAACAATATTGAAGATGACTTTGCCATAATAATTGCTGAATTCAAAGGCAATAATTAGCTTTTTCATTTTAATGAATATTGTTCGCAAAAATGGAGTATTTATATTGACATAACCTGCAAATTTATTTTTAATTCATGTAATATTCAATAAGACTTAAATTTCCTGAAAATATCAGGAGGTTTCTGATGAAACTTACCGAATTTATTACCCGAAAAGATCCAGATTGCGCAAAAGAGATCCCCGCTTCACTTGCCTGCAGAATAAAGAATTGCAGACTTGAAAAAGCGCGTGTCCTGATGAGAAAAAGAGCCTTAATCAATCAAATGTCAAGAGTTACAGGCCTTGCTGAAGAGGAGATTGAAACGCTCATAACGAATAAATAATTTCCGGAAAATATATAAGCACCCGATTACAGGCGAATCCCCTTCAATTAAGATGGGGATTTTTTAATTCTGACTTTTAAGCCTAAATAAGTTTCCATGGGATCAAAATCCCGGTCATTATGAATCAACTGGAATTCATTTACTATGCAGAAAGTTCCGATTACTACATCTATAGTTTTTCTTACAGTAACCCCTTTCCCTTTTAAAAATCTGTAGTTTTCAGCTGATCTGTATGCAATCTCTTTGCCCACCATATCTCTATACTCAAGAGATTCCATAATTTTTTTTGCATTAAGAATATCTTTATTATTTCTGAATCCCTGAAGTAATTCTGTAATAATCAGATCACCGGTAACTATTCTGTTATGCTGAATTTCATAATCAAGCGCATCAGTATGAGACGCATCGATCCCGCGAAAATAATCTATCCATGCTGAAGTATCTGCGACAATCATAAATCTGATCTCATTTTATCAAGATCCCCTTCCCAGTTCAGTTTTCCCCGAAATTTCCGGATATTTGACTGCTTTTTAACATGTATCAGTAATTTAAGTGCTTCCTCAACGGTCTCTTTTTTTGTTTTAAATCCGGAAACAGAAATAGCCTGATCCATTAATGCGTCGTCGATGACTATATTTGTACGCATAGATCCTCCATGTGTATCGATATAGACAATATACACATTGCACATAGAAGAATCAATATATTTTTTATTAAATTATCATTCTTGACAAAATCCCCATAATACTGCTTATTTAAAAAACAATAATCTGATTACCGGGGTATCACATAAATGAAAAACAGGGCGCATGACTGGTATAAGCAGGCTGAAAATGATTTCCAGTGGGCTAAAGATACTCTTAACAGTGAAAAATTCGCCCAGGCCTGTTTCATATGTCAGCAGGTTGCTGAAAAATCACTTAAGGCTATTGCATATTTTAAAGATTATGATATGGTTAAATCCCATTCTGTCCTGGAAATAGCAAGAAGTCTCGGTATTAATGGCGAAATAGAAAACATTGCCAAAAGGCTTGATCTATATTACATCAGCACCAGATACCCGGATGCTTTTCCCAGTGGTGCTCCATTTGAATATTATACAAAAGAACAGGCTGAAGAAGCAATGGCATTTGCAGCCAGGATACTTGAATTTGCAGGAACATATTTTAATGAATAATAATGTACTTCTGAAAATAGACCGCGATCCCCTTTTCGGCATGACTAAAGATGAGTATATGGAAAAACTTCAAACCAGACTTAAAGGGCGAGTGGAGGAAGCATATTTATTCGGCAGCATTACAGGTAATACTTTTAATAAATTCAGCGATATAGATATTATTATAGTGAAAGAAACAGGGAGGCCCTTTCATGAAAGAGCTTTTGAATTCGCCGACCTCCTTGACCTTGTACCTTCAACCGATATCCTTGTCTACTCCCGTTCTGAATTAGATAAACTCCTTTCAGATGATGCGACCGGATTCTGGAAGAGCGTAAAAGAGAGCATGGTGAAGTTCATTTAATTTAAGAAAATCAGCCTTTGTTTTATCTCTTCAGTCTCTGATCTCTATCTACCCCTTATCATGGGTGAAAATTTATAAAAATATTGACAAATCCGATTTCTGCATTTATTTTTTCTATACTTTCACAAACTACAAAAAGGAAGCTGTTATGATTACCAGGGCACTTGAACAGGAAATAATTAACCGCATAAAAGCAAACTATAAAGTCAGAGAGGCTATTCTTTTTGGCAGCTATGCTGATGGGGAACCCCATTGCGACAGTGATATTGATCTGGTAATCATACTTGATGAGAACTATAAGGCGAAAAAATATAGTGAAATTCTTGAAAGAAGAGTTAAACTGTCTAAACTGTTAATAGATATTGAAAGAAAAACTCCGCTTGATATTCTTGTCTATACCAGTGCTGAATGGGAAGAGCTTGTCAAAACAGGCTCATCTTTTATAAACGAAATATCCGCCAGAGGCAGAAGAATAGCGTGAAGGCAAAACAGAGAGCTGGCTGAATTCCGCCCGGGCAGACTATAAATCTGCAAAGAAACTTCTTGATGATGAAGAACTTGCACGAATTGTTACATTTCACTGTCAGCAGACTGTTGAAAAGTCACTTAAAGCAATACTTGAAGAATATGAAATAATAATACCAAAGACACATTCGCTGATTAAACTGTTCAGCCTCGTTCCGGATGAGATAAAAACGATAATAGATGTAAATGAAGATGAATTATTACCTATCGATAAAATATATATCGATTCGAGATATCCTGTTGATACGGGTATTTTCCCCTATGGATCTCCGGACATTGAGGATGCAAGAATGATATTTAATGCTGCTGAAGATATTTTTAATAAAATTTTATCAGCTTTCAAAAAATAATTTTCCCCTTTCCTCCGATGCTGATAGCGGTCTCCTGTCGCACGTCGAAACACACACTTCCTGTGTACAGCAAACTTTCGGGGTTATAAACTCAGACTTTTCATTTCATAAAAACTATTAATTCAATACCCTGTAAAAAATACTGGCAGCAACTCCCCCTTCTCCGCCGGGGGGAAGGGGGCGGGGGGGATGAGGTCACTGCCTCTCGTATGCCCCTATGTCAATTGTACCCACTTCCCTGTTATTCCCTGCAAGGTCTGTTAAGGGCATGGTGAAGGAAGCTGGAAATCCGGCAAATGAAAGAATTCCATTATCAATCAATCCATTTATTCCAAGGTTAGTTGCCGGATGTAAAAAATTTGAAGCTCCCGGATTTGTGCTGGCAAAGGGGTCATCGGGATATTCTTTACAGGAATGTTTATTCCCTGAATCTAAAAGACCAGTATCAACCACCATTCCACCATTAAAATAGCAGTTATATAAATCATAAGAAACATCTGAATGAATATTATCACTCAGAGAACCACCCGCTGTTGCGACATTTTCATAAAATACGCTGTTGTATACTCTATAATTATGCCGAGACTCCCCGGATTGATTACTGGAAAAATGTATCGCCCCGGCATTAGCTGCACTGTTACTATAAAAAGTGAGATTAGCAAGGATATATGCCCCCAGATTATTATCAGCTGTCTGATAAATTCTCAAAGCCCCGCCAAGACTCGAAACTCCGGTTACTTTATTATCATAAAAATATGAGTTAACTATGGAAAACTCATTAGTCTCATGCCACAGATAAACAGCACCTCCCCCGTCATTCCCAACTGCTACATTCTTTGAAAAAATACAAGAGTTTATATGCAAATCACATTGGTAGTTACGAATAGCTCCCCCATCCTGACCACCCGAATTCCCAATGAAAATAGAATCTGATATATATACTATACTGGATCCTCCGGAAAGATGAGTAGAAACTGCTCCACCACCGGTTATAGCTAAATTACCAGAATTTTCTGTAGTTCCACCAAATTGACTCCCTTCAATAGTTAAATTTGATGCATTAAGATCAATTGCTCCTCCTCTTCCTGTGGTGGTTACTTGATTTCTAAAAAACTTTGAATCCCCGGTTATTGTAAGTATTGAACTACTAACTGACCGAATCGCTCCGCCTCCATAATTAGCAGTATTTCCGCTGTTTGCGGTAAACTCACTACCAAATGAACTCCCTGAAATTGTTACACTTGAACCTTCAGAATATATGGCTCCTCCTTCATTGGCATTATTCCTGTAAAAATTAGTCTTATTCGATATTGATAAAACTGTCCCGGTAATTGCATAAATAGACCCTCCATAATTAGCACTATTCCCGTTGCCTTCCGTAAACTCATCACCGAATAAACTCCCTGTAATTGTTACAGTTGACCCTTCCGCAGAAATTGCTCCACCTGTACTGCTACCACTATTCCTGTAAAATTCAGTATTATCAAATATTGTTAAACCTTTACCATCAACTTTGCTATTAATAACATAAATCGCACCACCCTCAGAAGCTGTATTACCGCTATCTACGGTATCTTTATCTCCAAACTTTGATCTGCTGATTGCAATTGAGGAAAAATTTGTGTAAATAGCTCCGCCCTGATTTCCTGCAGTGTGTCTGTAGAATTCAGAACTCTCTATTGTTACTACTGACTCATTGACAGCATAGACTGCAACTCCAGTCCCTGCAGTATTCTGGCTCCCTGCCGTATCTTTATTTCCAAAAAATACGTCTTTAATATCCAGGTTAGACTTATTTACATAAATCGCTCCGCCTGCAGCAGCATTGTTTCGATAAAAAACAGTATTTTCAGATATAAATACACTTGAACTATTAATGGCATAAATTGCCCCGCCACCATAAAAACCCTTATTACCGCTACCTGAGTCATTCTTATCCCCAAAAATTCCACCCCTTATTGTCAGCGTGGAGCTGTCCAAAGCTATAGCACCCCCATAACTGTCTTGGACTGAATTGTTGTAAAATTCAGTGCGATCAATAGTTATTACTGAATCATTTTCAGCAGAAATTGCACCTCCATTAAGACCCGCTACACTTATCCTATTATTATCAAATATACAATTTCTTATCTGAACACCGGCATTATACAGATTAATTGCAGCACCATTGCCGACACCAGCTTTATTATCATAGAAATGACAGTTTTCAAAAACCGCAGAACTTCCATCTGTAATAGTAACAGCACCATTTTCGCTGTCTAGATTTTCAATTCTGAATGTATCAAAAACAACATCTTGAGATGAAATAAATATCGCCCCTGAATCTGTTGATAAGTAGTTTACTACTGCACGAGAATTCACATCCCTCTGATCCCTTCTGCTCTCAACCCCGCTGAATCCCCCCAGTATTGTCAATGCCTTGCTGATTGTAACTGTTGCTGTCAAATTCTGCGAACCGGCAACCCATATTGTTTCACCTTCATCTACAGCAGCAACTGCATCGGCCAGTGTTAAATATGCATTCCCCCATCCTCTTCCGTCATGAACAGGACCCGGAGCAGCATCCCATACACAAATGGGAGCCTTCATTGTAACCTCATCAAGCATATCACTCAAACCGTCATAGCATGACAGAGGAAAAACCAGAAGTAAAATTAAAAATAAACGTTTCATATCAACCTCATTATTCTATTCACATATCCCCCCTCTCCATGTGGAGAGGGGGTTAGGGGGTGAGGTCTGTAAAAAACCAGGTTCTCACCCTATCAAGTCAATCAAGTCCCCTCCTGGGCGGTCACTGAGCTTGCCGAAGTGTTAGGGGGCCTTCGCCACTGTGCTGAAATGGGCCTTAGCTAAAGTGTCCGCCGGGAGTCCGGCCTCAAAACCTCTTCCCTGCACCAATTCCCGCACTCACATAACTATAATTATTCGACTCTTCAAAAAATATCCTGTAATCAAGAGAAAGCGCCGCATATACACCGCCGGGAAAACTGTAGCGGAAACTTATCCCGGCCCCTGCTGAAGGATTTACGTAAAATCTTGATATTTCTTTCTCTTCTGATTCCACAATATCAAAATAGCTGTAGCTGTAATTCATCACCACACCGCCGGAAGACACATACGGTATTATGGCAAAATACTCGCCCGGATAAAAGGCATACCCTGCGCTTATCATTAAGGGCGCAAGGAAGATGGAATTCACTTTTGATTCAGGCTCTTCAAAATCATCCTTCCCGGTAAGATAAAAGAATAAAACTTCAATATTAAGCTCAAGTCCGGCAAAAAAATAATTGGACATCTCAAATTTTAATGAAGCCCCATATCCATAATCGGAAATATCTGAAAGCTTACCCATTGGGTACAAAAATGCCGGTGAAATACTTATACCCATCTCCGGCCGCAAACCGAAATATACCCTTGCAGCATCAGACTCAGCCCCTCTGTCATCAATGCTTTTCACATATATGGCATCAAAATCGACCTTTTCACCCAGAAGATATTCTATCTTTTTTACAGATGCCAGCTCTTCAGTTTCCCCTTTATACTGTTTGTAAATTTTATACCCTGTAACCCTGCCGTCAGGGTCTGCAGCCTCATTCCATTCGATTTTATAACCCCCCTTCTCCTGTCTTGACACTGAAGCAATCACAGGCCTGTCAGGCGGGATATTAAGTGTTATAAGTTCAATTTCATTACTGGGGAGGGTCTCATCCCCTGAGCTGTCAATGGCTGTTACATGGACCTGGTATTTGGTGTTGCTTGTCAGATTCCGGAGAGAATATGACTTCCCCCTGGTATTCCCTGCCAGCCTGTACTCCTTCTCCCCCGGCCCTTTGACATAAATATTATAGCTTTTGACAGGCATATAAGGTGCAAACCATTTTAACTCAGCCCTCTCTGTGCCTGCCTCAGCATTCAGCCCTGTGGGATTCCCCCTGGCCATAAAGAGAACCTGGTCACGCCTCAGCTTAAACTCTTCCGGTTTATAAATCTCCATACGGAATGTATAGGTTTCCCTGTCCTCATCAACCATGTAGGCAACTATACTTTTACCATCTATCTTCTGAATATAAACCTTACCCATGTAAAGGTCGGTGTAGAGAATCCTCATTATATTTGAGCGGGGAATTCTCTGCATCCTTCTGTCTTCAAGACGGATATTAACAGTTGCCGCAGTATCAGAAACGATGGTCCCCTTTAATATTGTTCCATCTTTCAGGAAAATATACTCAGCTGATAATGGCGCCGCCAGAATCATTGCTGCGATAAAAGCTGACACAATTCTTTTCAATTTCATAAAACATATACCTGAATTTTATTTATTATTGCATAACCACGTCCCAATTCGGGGCGCCCGGGCGCAGCGACAAAGTACTCCTTTGCTTTTCCCCCTGTCCCCCAAAGGGGGCACGTGTTCATATACTATCACTCTGATAATTTTATTTTTATTCCTATAACTATTCCAATATTACTTAATACATCTTCATCTTTAACCCGTAATACTTTGATTCATCAACCCGCTAAAATTATCCTTATACGTGCCCCCTCCGGGGGACAGGGGGCTGACTCCCGGGGCACAGTGAGCCACCTCTACATAACGCCCGTTGTGCGAATATCTTTCCCCTGAACAGTAACCACACCGCCCGGTGTAAGTATTTTCACGTATGCCCCTCTTCCGATTATGGCTCCGCGTATTACTCTGCCGTTATAGAGGGTAACTACATCGATTCTTCCATACTTTGCCTTTATTTTTTCAAGGGTCCAGGAATCCTTTTCCAGAAGTTTTTCTATTTCCTGATTTATCTCTTCAGTATTCTCTTCAGTATCGCTGAATTTCTCTTCTATTGCCGCAGAATCAATCTTTTCTATATTATCAATAACCGGAATCCCCTGTATCTTGCTTATCTCCAGTTCTTCTACTTTGCTGATCTCGCGCAGTTCAACAGCGGCATCAGTGCTTTCTGCAACAACCGCAGTATTGCCGGTATCAACAAAATTTTCTTCTTCTGTAGCGGTTTTAACAACACTCACCTTCCCTTTCCCTACTGCCACAACTGTTTTACCTTTATCATACTCTGTTAAAAATTCGGTTCCCCGCACAGATGCAACTGCTGTTGGAGTCTTTACCCTGTACTCACTCTCCTTTTTAAGCTTTGACACGCTGGAAACAACCTTCCCCCTGTCAAGATTAAGCTCCCTGTTCTTTTCATCAGATATTGATTTAAACACAACTCTGGTTTTTGAATCAAAACGTATAACAATCCCGTCATCAGTCTGAATAATTACGTAAGACCTGTCACCGGTTTCTATTATATCACCATCCTTTACCTGGTACTGCACCTTAACAGGAATGGAAGCCTTCCCCTCCCTTTCAATCGACGCAGTACCCGCGAAAAAAGAAACAAAAGCTCTCTCCTCTTTTTTCCCCGCGCATGATACTGCAGCTGTAACTGTTAAAATCAATATCAACTGACAATAAAACTTTAATGATTTCATCCTTATTCCTCCTGAATTCTATTTTATAATATCGGTCCCTTTAATATCCTTTGCCTGAACCGTAACTGTTCCATTTACTGTAACCACCCTTACAACTGCACCCCGTGAAATGATGGCCCCGCGTATTACCCTGCCGTTATAAAGGGTTACCACATCTATTCTTCCATACCTGGACTTAATCTCCTCAAGGGTGAGCCTGCTGCTTTTCTTTTCTGCTTCAGGTTTCTTTTCATGTTCTTTTATTTTTTCATTTAAACTTTCAAGCTCTGCATCACTCATTGAATCAACCGATAATGTTAAATCAAATTCTGCGAATCTGCTCATCAAAGCCTGTTCTTCAGCCTCAAGTGCTCTGGCAGACATCCCGCTCTTTACTTCGCATGCCTCTCCTTTCTGCAGTGTATAAACCTCTCCTGAAGGTTTATGTTTTACTTCAACCGCCCCTTGAGCTACCAAAACAGATGTTACACCCTCTTTAATTATCACCCCGAATTCCGTCCCCTTTACTGTTACAGATGCATCCTCTGTATGGACTTCATAAACAATCCCCCTGTCAGAGGATCTGTGCCTTGAAAGCACACCCCCCTTTCCCAGAGCCAGCCTTATAATTGATCCTGTTTCTTCAACTTCAAGAGCGGTGCTGCTTAATGCCCTTACTATTGAACCTGATTCAAACCGGAACAGAAGGCCCGATGAATCACCTGAAGCAATTCTGTCCCCCTTTTCAACTGCCCCTTTTAATGAAACCTCAATATCAGTCTCACCCCTTGAGATTTTTACATCTCCTGTATAGGCGACAATAAAACCTTTCTGCAATGCCGTCTCATCTGCAATAAATGGAGCCTTGTAAAGATAATCCTGCATAAGCAGAAATGGTACAGAAAGAGCTATAATTACTGATGCTGCCATTGCAGCCATGCCGCTCCTTGCAGCCCCGGCAAGGGTAATATTAATCCCTGCGGAGCGGTAAAGATTATATAAACCAAGGGTCAGAGCCGGCATAAAAAACGCCCTCTCCCCGGATTCCACTATTCTTTTCAGCGCAGCTTTTTTTGAACGGAGAATTCTGCTCCGGTCTGCTTCTGCTACAGGCGCGGAAAGGTTATATTTTTTAAAAAGTCCCCTGATTAAAAGCGCTTCCTTCATAAAAGGTCCTCAATGCTCTTTATCCCCTTATCTTTCAGGGCTGCTGTGATTTTTTCTGTAATTCTATTGAACCTGTACCTTGCCTGTTTATAATTCATTCCAAGATGTTTTGCAGCTTCAACAAAGGTGAAGTTATGTACTGCCACAAGATCAAATAAAGACATGTCAGCAGCATCCTCCTCTTCTGTCATGCGGCTCATAATTTCCTGTATCATCATCCTGGTATCCCTGAATCCGTTTACATAACTCATCCCTATATCGTCAAAAATCTCTTCAATGTCCACATCCCTGCTGTATTTCCTTTTATAGTGATCCAGCACAACAATGCGGAGACAGCCGAAAAGCCATTTTCTCGGGTTCTCAACCTCATCTATTTTATCATAGAAACGGATAAAAACCTCCTGGCATATATCTTCCGAGTCGTGAAAATTATTTATCCTGGCATAAACAGAGCTGAAAACAACTGAATAGCAGCTGTCATAAACAGAGATAAATTTTTCCATATCCGATTCAGCAGGCTTCCCTTTCTGATTCAAATGCACACCATCATCTTATTATTGTAGTAGAATTTTTACGGCAAAATTACCCAAAAAAAAGTACAGGTTATAAATTTTTTTTAAAAAACCTGCTTCCCTGTCACTGCTCTATTCAGCTGCGGAGATAATGACAACAGCAGTATTAAACAAAAAAATATTCTAAAATAATTACCAAGCTCTTTTTTTCTACTACAGAGGAGATTAAATGTCAAATTATTTATGATGCGGGATTGTATTGAAAAAATAAATTATAGCTGGAAATGATTATTAATGCTTTCTTCCCTCAGAAATATACTCTTTGATATCGACCCCCTCATTCACAGAATTTCTGATTGTATCAAAATGATCTATAAGGCTTGCTAAATGGGATTTAGCTTCAAAAGAGCCGACTGTTTTTTTAACTATTTTCATAAAACCAGTTTAATAAACCAGTTTGCTAATGTCAAATTATTTATGGTGCGGGATTGTATTGAAAAAATAAATTGTGGGTGGAAATAATTACACTTTTTTATCTATAAAGAAGGCCTTTTTAACCTTAACATAGCCGTTCTGAATTATCCGCTTCATAAAGCGGGGGTGTTTGCGGAGGGCCTCCCTATGCTTCTCCTGATCATCATCACTTACAGCTTCTTCAACTAGTTCCGGGTCAATGGGGATAGAGTTATCTTTTACATCTTCGCCATATTCGCGGCCCTCTCCATACTCATGCTTCTCTTCACGGCCATGCACAGACTGCTTAAGCTCAAGGGTTGACTCAGAAACAGGCCTGGCCCTTTTAAGAGTTGTTTTTGGTTTCAGAATTTTCTGAGTTACATCTTTCCATAAAAAAATCTTCATCCCTATCCCTCTTCAGCCATACAGCAGGGCTGATTATAGTTATCGGCACAAAAAGGGGAGAAATGAAGATTAAACCGGAGACCTTTTATAACACTGCTATCGGTCAGGATCTTCCAGATCATCGAGCCACGCAGCATCATCTGTGAGCTTCATCTTAAAGAATCTCCCAATATCGTCCCGGTTTTTTGCCTGATGATATTTAAGATATATTTCATCACCCATAATTCCCACAATCTCGATCTTCCCTGTAACATGGGACATAATATACCTGAAGCCCTTCCCATGCCCGTTGAGCATGGCCTTCGCCTTTTCCACAACCTCGAATCCCTCTCTCAATGAAACCTGGAAATGCCCCTTTACCCTGGAAACAGGCCTGCACTGAAAAACATAGTATGGGAGAACCCCTGATCTAAGGAGGTCACTCATTAAAGCTGCAAGTACAGCAGGGTCATCATTAACACCCTTTGTAAGAACTGTCTGATTCTGGATAATAATCCCCGCATTCCGCAGTTTTGAGCAGGCTTTTTTTGATTCAGATGTAATCTCATTAGAATGATTAAAGTGTGTTACAATATAAATTCTGTGGAAATTATTGGAATAGTGGCTCAAGTAATCGACCCATTCATCATCCTCATAAATCCTCCGGGGAAAAACAACAGGGGTCCGTGTTCCAAACCTTACAAATTCCAGGTGATCAATCCCTTTAAGCTCCTCAAGAAAAACTTTTAAAACCTTTGTATCAAGAAGAAAAGGATCACCCCCTGAAATAAGCACGTTGGTGATCTCCTTATGCTCCTTAATATAAGCCACTCCCTCCCTAAATCGGCTTATGGTTTCCTCATTCGATTTGCCCACCAGTCTTTTTCTGAAACAGTAGCGGCAATATGCAGCGCACTGATTTGTTGAAAGGATAAGCGCTGTCTGGCTGTACTTGTGCTGGAGCCCCATCAATACAGTATTATCAGATTCCCCGCTTGTGTCATAGGATCCGATTGTATTCATCTCATCAGTTGAAGGGACCATCATTTTCAGCAGAGGATCAGCCGGATTTGACCTGTCTATAAGGGACATATAGTACCGTGTGATGCTCATGGGATGAAGATCAGTAACCTCTTTAAGTATATTTTTCTGATCATCCGACAGAACTATATACTTTTCCAGGTCCTCTATGGTGGTAATATTATTTTTAAGTTCATCTCTCCAGCTCATTTCAAACTCCATTAATACGTTTTATCAATTAAAAAAACTCCATATTTTATACTGCATGCACAAAGTTCACTACATATATTATAATGACAGAATATGGAATAACCAACTTTAAGACCCGGCCGCGGTATTGGCCAAAAGAAAACTTTTATGCAGCACCAGAGATTGATTCAATCTGATATATTAAAAAGTTTATACCATCTGAAAAGCCGGTTCAAGACTTTTTTTTAAAAAAAACATTTTTTTAGACTGATATTTCCCATTAAACAAACTATATCCTACAAAATACTACAAATTATTATTGACTATCTTTGTTGTGCAGATATTATTTACCGGAAATTGTGTCATAAAATTTCATAGAAATTCATTAAAATTTAAATTTTACAGAGGTATCAAATGAAAAGAACAGGTATTCTGCTCTCCATACTCCTTGCATTAACCATTGCAGCCTCATCGTGCTCAAAGGAACCTGCACAGGTGCTTATGATGGCAACAACCACAAGCACAGACAATACGGGACTCCTTGATGTACTTGCGCCTGAATTTAAAAAAGACACAGGCATTGAACTGAAATGGGTCTCTGTAGGCACAGGTAAAGCCCTGCAGATGGGACAAAACTGTGATGTGGACGTACTCCTTGTGCACGCACCCGATGCGGAAAAGGAATTTGTCGACAAAGGCTTCGGTTTAAACAGAACTGAGCTGATGTATAATGACTTTGTAGTTATCGGCCCTGCAGAGGATCCTGCCGGAATTAAAGGGGTGAGTGTAATCAATTCTCTTAACACAATACGTGCGAAAAAAGCGACCTTTACCAGCCGGGGCGACAAATCGGGGACCCATTCATTGGAAATGAATCTCTGGAAAAGTACAGGCAAAGCAGTTCCTGAAAAAGAGGCATGGTATGTCCAGACCGGCCAGGGGATGCTCCAGACGATTAATATTGCAGCGGAAAGGAGCGGCTACACCATTACTGACAGAGGAACCTTTATTAAATATGAAGACACCCACAAGGGGAATCCTCCGGTAGTAATTCTTGTGGAAGGGGACAAATCGCTGTTTAATCAGTACAGCGCCATTGAAGTTAATCCGGAAAAATGTACCAATGCTAAAAATGACCTTGCAAAGAAATATATTGAGTGGATGGCATCTGACAAAACTCAAAAAATGATAGGCGAGTTTAAACTGTTAAACAAGCCGCTTTTTACCCCTAACGCGAAAAAATAATTTACGGTTTAAACCGGTTTATTTAACATTTCCAAATCCCCTCCCTGAGAAGAGGGGATTTTAATCTTAAAACCGGTATATAATAAATATAGAAAGGATTATAAAATGGATTACCTTGCACAGGGCTTCCTTAATGCGTTTGTTCTCCTTTTCAACGGTGACGAAGAGACATTCAGCGCAATATCTGCCACATTAAAAATTTCAACTGCCTCAATATCGATAAGCCTTGCAGGGGGGCTCCCCCTGGGTTTTATGCTTGGCTACTACGACTTCCCCGGAAAAAGACAGATAAGGGCTGTTACAGATACACTCCTTGCACTCCCTACAGTAGTTGTAGGCCTTCTTGTATACGCCTTTATAACTCAGAAGGGCCCACTAGGCGGATTGGGGCTCCTTTTCGAAATATCAGGGGTTGTACTTGCACAGGTGATACTGGTTATCCCTATTGTCATCTCACTTACAGCCACTGCAATTGAAAGCCTTGATGAAAGGGTCAGAGCAACAATTATCACTCTTGGCGCAAAGGGGAGCAGAGTAATAATGAGCAGCCTATATGAAGCCCGCTTTGCAATTATGGCAGCCGGAGTAACAGCCTACGGCAGGGCCATAGCAGAGGTAGGAATATCCATGATGATAGGAGGGAATATCAAGTGGCACACAAGAACCATTACAACAGCCATAGCCCTGGAAACAGGCAAGGGGCAGTTTGCAATGGGTATTGCACTTGGGCTTGTTCTTCTTATGATAGGGTTTACTGTCAATTATGCCCTCATTTTTTTCAGAAGGAGGGGATAGGATGAATAAAGATAATATTATATATCAGCTCAACAATATTAAACAGAGCTACGGGAACTTCACGCTGAAGATACCGGAATTCTCCATTAATGCTGGTGAGTCTATAGGTCTTTCCGGGCCCAACGGCAGCGGCAAGAGCACACTCCTGAGGCTGCTGGCTCTGCTGGAAAAACCTGCAGAAGGGGATATATCTCTCCTCAAAATCCGGCCCGGTACCGTACCTGTCACCCTGCTCCAGCAGGACCCATATCTGCTGAAAAGACCTGTTTTCGACAATGTGGCATATGGCCTCAAAATCAAAAAGGATACAACTCTGCTAAAACAGAAAGTACAGAAAGCCCTTGAAACAGTAAGGCTAGACCCTGCAAAGTTTATGTATAGAAAATGGTTTGAGCTTTCCGGAGGGGAGTCCCAGAGAGTAGCCCTTGCCTCCCGAATAATTCTTCAGCCTTCAGTGCTCCTTCTCGATGAACCTGTTGCAAATGTGGATACAGACACCTCGCGGGCCGTTAGTGATGCGATAAGAACAATGAAAAAAGAATACGGCACCACTCTTGTAATAACAAGCCACGACATGTCATGGCTCACCACTGTCACGGACAGAATCTGGAAGATGCACAACGGCCGCATAACAGGGAGCGGCAATGTAAACATTATCCCCGGGCCCTGGACAGAAAGGGAAAATCATCTTTTTGTTTCAAAACTCCCTGACAGTACCGAAATTTACGCATCCAGGCCACCGGAAAGTGATTCTGTGGCCATTCTCAATCCTGAAGAGATTATTGTAGCAGACAGTGAAATTGAAAATATTTCTGCGGCAAACAGATTAAAAGGAACAGTAAAGATGATGTTCACAGATGAGATGTCGGGGGACATACGTCTTGAGGTCGAAGCATCAGGAAGAATCTTCACTGTGCTTATTACAGAAGCCTCTGCTGTAAAAATGAACATCCTGCCGGGGAAAATGGTCTATCTTATCTTTAAGGCCACTTCCCTTACATGGGCTTGAGCCGGATATTAAGGATTTAGGGATAAGGCTCTGACCCCTTATCTCCCTAAATCCACAAGACAAGCCTTTTCCTGTATGCATCTTCATAAAAAAGAAACTTATCCACGCATTCTGCAAAGCTCCTGCCTAATTTTAAGAAATATTCATGCAAAGTAAAATTTAGCGGAGAAACGAAATTTTCATCAAGATAGCAGTTTATAAAACCGATTTCATTTTGGCGGGGGTTCCTTGAGAGCCCCTTACGCACCGGATTATAGCCGATATACCAGAGTAGCCACAGAAGGTACTCCTCAGGATTGTCAGATTCCTCGATTATTGTGGAACCGAATCTTTCATTCCAAAAAGGCCCTGTTTCATTCATGGCCCGATTGTATTTCTCAGCCATGCGTGCTTTAATAAACTGCATTATAAGAGAAATGGTCTCTCTGTTCTCTAAAGTTTTTATAAGAATATGAATATGATTGGCAACAGTTTCTGCAGCAATGAGCTCAAAATTGTATTTTTCCTGGCACATCTGTACAGATTCAATAAAATATTTCTTTCCATACTTACCTTTAAGCAGGTCCCGTCTCCCGCGGCATCTTGTGAAGCAGTGATATGTTACACCCTGTGCAATTGTCCTTAGTGGTCTTGGCATTTTTGTCTCCCCTATTCATATCAGAATCTGAAAAGCCTTTGATATTAATACGTTTTTAAGAGGATTTTTTTTGAAAAAAAATCGGGGTCAGAGCATTTTTTTTTGTTTTTTAAAGAGAAAATAGAACAGGCAGGGCTGGGCACGGGGTCAGAGCATTTTTTTAACGAAAAAGGGGTCAGAGCATCATTTTTTTACAAACCAAGTATCTTCATAGCATTCAATCCGGAAATTTCAGCAACCTGCTTCTGATTATCGCATAAAGCTCGAAGCGGCTTAAGATACCTCTCTGCTCTCAACAGAGGGAAATCACTGCCGAAAAGTATTTTCCCGCTGCCGCAGATATCAATTGCTGCTTTATAAATTTCATCCCTGTAAAGATAGGGGCTTGCAGCAGTATCGTAATAAACATTCCTGAACGCATCCTTAACTTCAGGCATGAGCTCATAAAAAAGTATCCCCCCGCCCCAGTGGGAAAGTATTATAACAAGGTCGGGGAAATTTTTTATAATATTATAGAGCTGCGAAAAAGGGGTATTATACTTGCCGTTGTAGCTGTGGCCCAGGGGCTCATTAACATGGAGGCATACCGGAAGAGAAGATAATAGAGCCCCTTCAAAGACTTTCTCCAGGAATTTCCAGCTCCTTTTATCCATACCACTATAAAAAGCTATCTCGCCAATGCCGTAAAGCTCTGACCCCTTAATCTTTTCAGCCTCAAGCAGCGGGGATCTGCTTCTACGTGGGATCATGCCGAAAGGGAAAATTTTCCCTCTGTACTCTGCTGCTGTTTCCGCCATATATTCATTATGATATGCGCAGAGCTTATCATCGCTCCAGGGGAAAGACATGGCAACTGAAGCATCAATTCCGCTCTCCTTCATATATGCTGTAAGATCCGCGGCATCTGCCATATGGGATTTTGCAGAATCATAAAGGAGCTTAAATCCCGGATCAGCCAGATATTTATCCCGTGATTCAGAAATTCCAGACGGGAAGATATGAGTATGAAAATCTATTATCATAATTTACCTCTTATAGTAATGATACTATAAGGCACTGTACATAGAATCAACGCTTTTTATTTTAAATCCGGATAATCACGGATTATTATATACAAAAAAAATCGAAATTCACACTTTAATTTAAATTTATATTATAATCACTAAAATTTATTAAATATTTTATTAACAAAGCATTTGTTAATTGACAATTATCTATGCAGTATTACTTTTTTATGATAAAAAAACAATATCCAGCAATAATTTTGCCGGGAAACCACTGCCTCATTCAGGCAAAAGTAAACAGGGGGTCAGGTAAACTTCAACCAGGGGGCCAAGATGTCAGATGGAGGTAAAAGAATCATCTGCCTGGCATCCACTTATACAGATAAGGAAGGGAATCTGAGGTCCAAGATACTCCCCACACTTCCGGAGGGGACTGTTGTTACAACCCCCAGAAATGAAGTGGAATATGTTGTTACCGAATACGGTGTTGTGGATTTAAGCCTTGAAAGTATTTCAAGCAGGGTAAAGAAAATGATTTCCATTGCTCACCCCCGCTTCAGGGATGAGCTAACATTTACCGCGAAAAAATACCGCTGGATTTAAGCTGTTTCAAAAGGGGGCGTTTATTCGTCCCCTTCATTATCCTCCGGCTCAATCTTGATCTTGAAATTAAAGTTTCTCATACGCTTATCTTTTTTCAGACCGCTCATAAGAAGCTTAAAGAGAGAGTCCACACTGTCTATAGGCCTCGTTTTATCATCCGGACAGCCGTACATTAGCCATCTAATTACTATAAACTCAACACTCCCCAGAATAACAGACCTGATAAAATAAGGATCAATATCATCCTTAAGCTCACCTGAAGCAATTCCGTCTTTGATAACCTTGATCATTATATCATAATAATCCCTCAGGTACTTATATGTCTCTGTTTCCATAAACTTTTTGTTTGTTTTAAGAGTCATAAGAGAAATTGAGGCAAAATATGGATTATCCTGATAATATTTGCATAAATGATAAATCATACCTCTCAGCTTATTAACTGTGCCGCTTATATAGCTGAGATGGGAATCGAGCATCTGCTTGCTAAGTTCAATACCTTCAACAGGAATCGAAAAAAGAAGCTCCTCTTTTGATGAAAAATATTCATAAATAGTAGTGTCTGAAACCCCGGTCTCCTTGGCAACATCGGAAATAGTTGAATTAGGAAACCCTTTTTCAGAAAAAACTTTTTCAGCCGCCTTCAGTATCTGATCCCTGCGCGCCTCTTTCAATGATTTTACTGTCATAAACCTGCCCCTTTACACTTTTGATTTCTTTTTATACCAGACAGCAGGTCCGGAGAACTCAACATGCCCCGCATGGAAACACCCTCACGGGAACAAAAAATCAACAAGTTATCAGACCGCTGACTTTACTCGCTATTGTATAAATTTTAATTATTCAATAGCGAGCATAAAGTAATTTCATATTTATCACCTCTCTGAGTCAAGAAAATTTTTATAATTCCAACTTAGACTTAACCAGATATACAAATAATTAACAACAATAAAATTATAAAATAAAAATTTTTACCCCTCCATTATTTACTAAAACCTGGTTGAAAAAGTTTTCCATTTATGATAAATAAATTCCGTTATATACCGGAGTCAACCCCCTGTTAAGGGGATACTGATATAATATTTTCTATCAATTATTTCTGAGGATATTATTCGGTATAATATTTCAGTTTTAAATATCCCCGCTCCCTTTGGCAGCGGAGATATGAGAACATTTAATTGAACAGGATTGTTAAAGAATTAACACTAACTTTTTTATAGCAAATGATGCTGAAATTCATTACAATATGATATCTGATAAAGACAACTTAAGAGGAGAAAATCATGAAAAGGATGACACTTTTTGCTGTAATATTGACTATTATTATATCAGGAGATATGCTGTTTTCCGACCCTGTGCCTGCAAACAGCACAATTACCTCCGTTAAGCTTTTCACAAACAGAGCTGAAATTACAAGAAATGCCCGGCTGAATCTTAAAAAAGGGCTTAATACAGTTGTAATCGAGGGTCTCCCCGACAACCTTTATGACTGGTCAGTAAAAGGGACCCTTCCTGAAAAATTTGCCGGAAGGCTTATGTCCCTAGAAATATCCAAAACTGCACTGGTTGAAAAAAAACGGAAAAAAATTCAGGAGATTGAAAAAAAACTTGAGGAACTGAAAGAGCGTGATTCCGAATTTACCGATGATCTTGCCAACTTAAAGCAGCAGGAAAGCTTTCTTGACTCTGTTACAAGATTCACTGAAAAGGAAGCTTCAAAGGAGCTGACGACACGCCTCCCCCAGACCGCAGTCTGGAGCAGTACAATGGAATACATAAGTCAAAAGAGGAAAGGAATACTCTCATCAAGAAGAGATATCCACAAAAAAAGGAGAGACCTGGCAAAGGAGATTCAGAAACTGGAATTCGATTTAAGCCAGATTGCAGGGAGAACATACTACAGCAGCTATATGAAGCTTGACCAGGCGATTCAGCAGAACGCGGCATCAATGGAAATTCAGCAGTACGGGAACCTGACAGATCAGTACGCGGCAAGAGAACGATCCCTCACCGAATCACAGAGCGGCATTGATACGGAAAAACGGCTTATGCTTACTATTTTCTCTTCCACAGACAGTGCTGCTGATTTTTCATTATCCTATCTTATCCCTGATACTTTCTGGAAAATGAAATACGACTTCAGAGCCAGCAGGAATAAAAATGAGGTTGAAATAATTGTTTACTCAGACATTTACCAGAAAACGGGCGAGGACTGGAATAATGTTAATCTGAGCCTTTCAACATGGTCGCCATTGAGCAATATAAATCTTCCTGATATCCCCCCCTGGTACCTGGACATCAGAACCCAATATAAAAGAAGCAAAATGGAAGGGGCTGTTATAGCTGATAAAGCCTATTCAGCAAAAAAACTTGATGAAGAATCATTTACCGTGGATGAAGCCCCCATACCTGAAACCGCAGTCACTTCAAAAGGTGTTAGTATGGAAATAGCATTCCCGATAAAGCAGACAATTGAGTCATCCTTGGCATATCAGAAAAAATATCTGAAAGCCTATACTGTAAAAAGCGGTAATGATCTCAACTTTTTCTACCAGATGGTCCCTGGAATGTCGTCACAGGCATATCTTATGGCGCTTGTAAAGAACAACACAGAGCTTCCATGGCTTGCAGGTGAAGCTCAGGTTTTTCTTGAAAATGAATACACCGGGAAAGTGAACATTCCTGACACACCGATTAATGCAGAAAGAGAGCTGGTACTGGGGATTGATCCTTCTGTCAAATCGGAGAAGGAACTTGTGAGAAAATATGAAGACAAGGCAGGACTTTTCGGCGGGAACAGAAAAATTATTTACTCATATAAAATTACTGTAGAAAACAGCACCGGGGAAAGTAAAAGTGTTACAGTGATGGACAATATTCCTGTATCAAGAAATTCTGAGATCAAAGTTGACATAGAGAAGCTGAGTCTGGAGCCCCTCTCAGATGATGAAACAAAAAAAAGCAGTGACTATGCCAGGGGTATAAGAAAATATGTTTTAAACATGGCCCCGGGTTCAAAAAGGGAAATAACCTATGACGTGGTTATTGTTTTTAATAAAGACCTGAATATTTCAGGATTAAAATAGGGAAGGAATTATGAGAAAAACCAAAATAGTATGCACACTGGGTCCCGCAATAGATGACACTGCAGTGCTTAAAAGAATATTCAAAAGCGGCCTTGATGTGGCGCGTCTGAATTTTTCACACGGCACCTACGATGAACACCAGGCAAGAATTGATCGTTTCAAGACTATACGCCTGGAATTGGGGAGACCTGCTGCCCTCCTTCTTGACACAAAAGGTCCGGAAATCAGGCTTAAAAAATTCAAGCAAGGCGGGGTAACACTTAATCAGGGACAGGAATTTACACTTACAACAGAGGATATAGAGGGGGATGAAAATATCGTCTCAGTAACCTACCCCGGCCTCCCATCAGACGTAAGTAAAGGGGACCGCATACTTATTGATGATGGTCTTATTGAACTGAAAGTAACCGGAACCAGTAGCACAGAGGTTTTCTGCCATGTTATTGACGGCGGTGAAGTAAGTGATAAAAAGGGGATTAACCTTCCGGGCATCACTGTGGGGATACCCTTTTTGAGCGATATTGACAGGGAGGATCTTCTTTTCGGGATAAAAAACGATTTTGACTATATTGCAGCTTCTTTTGTACGGAACGCTGAAGATGTGAAACAGATAAAGACATTTCTTGAGGAGAACAACGGCGGCTTCATCAAGGTGATTTCTAAAATTGAGAATCAGGATGGCGTAAAAAATATTGATGAAATTGTAAGGGTAAGCGACGGCATCATGGTTGCACGTGGCGATATGGGTGTTGAAATCCCCTTTGAGGAGATCCCCTCTCTGCAGAAAATGATTATCTTAAAAACAGTGCAGATGGGGAAACCTGTAATTACAGCAACTCAAATGCTTGATTCTATGATCCGCAACCCCAGGCCCACAAGAGCGGAAATTACAGACGTTGCCAATGCAATCTATGATGGTACAAGCGCTATTATGCTTTCCGGTGAAACAGCTATAGGGAAATACGCTGAACTTGCAGTTTCCACAATGTCTAAAATTGCGGAAAAAACAGAAACCGATATTGATTATGTGGGAAACTTTAACAAACGCCACAGCACAATCGCCAAAAATGTTACAGACGCCATAAGCTACTCCACATGTTCAGCTGCACATGCTCTGGACGCTGCAGCAATAATATCTGTAACCAAATCGGGCCATACTTCAAGGATGGTGTCAAGATACAGGCCTAATTGTCTCATTATCGCATCAACACCACTTACTAAAGTATATCACCAGCTTGCCCTTGTATGGGGGGTTACACCAATGCTCACAAGGGAGGCTTCCACTACTGACGAAATTTTCAACCTGGCAGTTGATGATGTGCAGAATGCGGGGCTCCTTAAAAACGGAGACCTGGTAATTATTACAGGGGGGATACCTATAGGGATAAGCGGCACCACAAACATGATTAAAATTCACGTTGTGGGTGATATCCTTGTGCAGGGGAAACCTTCAAACAAACTTTCTGCATCAGGTATACTCTGTATTATTGCTGACAATAAGTCATCTGTTCAGGACTTCAAAGGTGGTGATATTCTGGTAATTAAAAAATCTAATGATGCTATCCTTCATCTCATAAAAAATGCAGGGGCTGTGATTACTGAAGAAGATGAAAATGATTCACAGGCTGCCATTGTTGCAAGGGCCCTTGATATTCCTCTTATAACAAACGCGGAAAGGGCTACTGAAATACTTACAAGCGGCATAGTTGTAAAGGTTGACGGCATAAAAGGCCTGGTTCTGAGCGGACAAAGCTGACGGTTGAGGATAGAACAATAATGCCTGTTAAAAGTTTATTTACTCTACTCATCTCCGCCATTATTTTTTCTGCTTTTGCAGCAGATGCCTACCCTGATCCGGGAACCGGTAATGAGCAGACAGTTTCATTTACCACCTCCATTGCAGATCAGGAGGCGAATGTAAAAAGGAATATTGCCATAGCCTCCCGGAGACTCAACGGAACGGTTATTAAAAGCGGTGAAGTTTTTTCATTCAACAATACTGTTGGCGAAGGTTCAGCGGAAAACGGATTTTTAAGCGGCAGAGTCTTTTACAGAGACAGGGTGGCATATGAAACAGGCGGGGGTATATGCCAGGTTTCATCAACCCTCTTTAATGCTCTCCTCCTTGCAGGCTGTTCAATAAGTGAAAGGCACAGACATATGCACCCGGTTTTATATGTACCCCCGGGACTTGATGCCACCATTAAATACGGCAAAAAAGATTTAAGGATGCGGAATATTTACAGTTTCGATCTTCAGATTTTTACTGACGTGAATGAGAGCAGTCTTACTGTTTTCATAAAAGCATCAGGGATAATCCCCTTTGCCTATGAGATGTTCAGTGAAGAGGGTGAAATAAATCTCCCCTTCAGTGAAGATAGCGGCAGGAATATTCAGCCCGGATTATCCATAGAGGTATATAGAAAAAAATATTCCGGAGGAAAACTCCTTGAAACTTTTCTCATGTACAGAGATTTTTATCCTCCGGTTTATATTGAATAATAGTAGAGTGAATGAAACATTTTATTTTAACAACAGCAGCCGCAGCAATAATACTTATTCCATCGGGCAGGCTTTCAAGCTCAGGCACTGATCTGGATGACTGGGCCCTCTTTTCCGCAGGTGCGGGTAAGGCAAATCTTATCGCATGGCTTCAGGAAACTGCCGCTGTCACCATCATCGGTGGTGAACAGCAGAACCCCATTCCCGGGCAGATCCCTCCATTTTACGGAGACAGGGGGTTGTTTATTACTTTCATTAAAAACAGAAAAGTACGGGGATGTTTCGGCGCCTTTTATCACAAAAACGGGAATATTGAATCTCTTTTGAAATACTACATTAAAGGGGCATTATTTCTCGACCCCAGGTACAGACCCCTTGATCCGGATGAACTGGGCAACACTGAAATTATTCTTACTATTGCAGGAACCCCTGAAAGAGTGGATAATATAAACAGTATTAATTTATCGGGTTACGGTTTACTCATTGAATGCAGTTCAGGACAGGGTACAGTTATTGTTCCTGAAGAGTTCAGAACTTCATCTTACATTAAAAAGAAATTTACTGAACCGGGATGTGAAGTATCCAGGTTCAGGGCTGTTACTATCAAATAATCGATTGCGGAGCCGGTCATGAAAAAATTTTTTATAGCACCACTTATTATTACTGCTGCATTACTTTCAATTGTCTCCTGTACTACATCTGATATTAAAAAAACAGAGAGCGGTGAAACCGTATACGGCAGTACAGGGAAAACCCCGGGCAAAAAGACATATATTGAGGGACGGGTTACAGAATCGGATGAGAAGAAGGGGATTGCCGGGGCTGTTGTTGAGATAAAAAACTCAAACAGGGGTATCGGCTACTACAAAACAGCAACAGACAGCAGAGGCCATTACCGGATTGATGACTTTATCCCCAATATCCGCTACGATATTGAAGTTACTGCACCCGATTATGTTTCATATAATCAAACAATTCAGATAAGCGCGGTCGAGAATAATATTGTCCTGGCAAAGGAATCGATAATTACAGGTACTGTCAGGGACAGCAAAGGAGTGCCTGTTCCTGACACTGAAGTAAAGCTGAGCAGCTATAACGAATATAACGGCGCATCAGGCAACAGACCCGATTTTATTAAAACCGATTCCGCAGGAAACTATTCCTTTCCAAAGCTGAAAACCGGCTCATACATACTCAGTTTTGGGAAAAACGGCTACATTGCTGAAACTGCCCATATTCAGCAGGTCCGTGAAGGTGAAACTTTCAGACTGCAGATGGTCCTTTACAGGCCCTCATCCATCTCCGGGAATGTGGCTATCAGCGGTGTCAAAGCCCCGGCATCAAATATTAATATCACTGCCAGAGGGAGACAGATTTACACAGTTGAAAGCTTCCATGACGGATCGTTCAATATCGAAGATGTTAAGCCTGGAAGATATCAGCTTGAGCTTTCACACCAGGGCTTTCACAATATTAAATCGCAGTTTATCGATATTCGTGAAGGGGAAAAAAAGGGTAACCTGAATTTCGAAATAGCGACAAGATCTCCCGATGTGAAAATTCATTCATACCGCACCACATTTACTCCGGGAAACCAGCTTGATTTCAATTTAAGATCACTCCGCCTTGATGCAGTTAAGATACGCGTTTACCGGGTACCTGTAAAATTCTTCCTGAGCGCAGCTCCCGATCCGGACTCACTGGACCCGGTTAAAAGCGGTTTTACTAAAGTAACTGAATGGGAGGAACCTGTAAAGGATTTCAGACCCTATGAGTGGATGTATTATTCAGTAAATATAAATCAGTCCCTCCCGGTAGGGGGCTATTGCATTGAAGTGCAGGGGAGCGGCAGTACCGCAGCCAGGCAGTTTTTTACTGTAACCAATATTGGTGTGGTTCTTAAAAAATCACCTGATAAAATCTACGCTTATGTAACAGACCTGGTACAGAATAAACCGGTAAAGGATGCATCAATAATAGCCTATGACCAGATCGGCAGGGACAGGACAGGGAAACAGATCTCCGGCAGCTCCGTCCCTTCAATGATTGAGCAGCTCCCCCTTAGAGAGATCGCAAGAGGTTCCACGAATAATGATGGGATTTTCTCCGCACCGCTGAAACATCCCCGTGGCTTATCCCTTCTGGTTTTATCAAAGGATGGAAGTTATGCTATTACCAGTTCTGGATCTGCCTCATTCCATGCTGCTGAAAAGGAGAAATTCTTTATTTATACAGACCGGCCTGTTTACAGGGCTGGCGACAGGGTTCATTTCAAGGTAATTGCAAAGGACAGGGAGGGGCGCTTTGTACCTATAAAAAACAGGGATATATTCTTCAAGGCTGGAAGAGTAGGATCTGAGGAGAATCAGGTCACAGGGGAGCTTCTTCTTGATGACTGGGGTACAGCTGAAGGGGTTATTGATATACCCGCGGATTCCGATCTTGGACTTTTTTCAATCAACACAGGGTTTGCCAGGGATAACCTCTACGGCTCAGGGACCTTCCATGTGGAGCAATACAGAAAGCCGGAATTTAAAATAGAGATTGAGCCGTCAAAAAGCTTCTTTATCAACGGTGACACAGCAGAGTTCAGGGTTGAGGCAAAATATTTTTTCGGTGCACCTATTAAGGATGCACTTGTTAAATACAGATTTTATGAAAGACGTATAGAAACCGCGGATTTATCATACAATGATGAAAGCAGCGCAGGCCGTTCATATTCACGCATAAGGCTGGAGGGGGAAAAATATGCTGACTCTTCAGGAACAGCCCTTTTAAGGCTTGCAGCAGGAACATACCCCTATGACAGGGAGATTACTCTTGAAGCAACTGTAACAGACAGATCAAATATAAGCATAACATCCCGTAGAACCGTAAAAGTGGGGCGGGGGGAATTTTTTATTAAAGTGGAGCCTGAGGAGAACTTCTTCAATATTGACGGGAGTAAAAAGATTAAAATCTCAGCAGTGAGTCACTCCGGAAAACCGGTATCCGGCTCTTTTGATGTTAATCTTTTTAAATATATATGGAAGCCGGCACAACGGGTCTATGTTCATGACACCAGGCCATTATTCAGCCGCAAAGTTACCACAGGGGCTGACGGTACAGCGGAAATAAATCTGCCGGAAAAATTTTCCAGCTATGGCGAATTCGACCTTATTGTAACAGGTAAAGATTCCAGGGACAACCGGATCAAGGGTTCAACAATTCTATGGATATACAGGGAAAGCGGCGGTGATGCTGCTTCAAAATTCAGGAATATTGAATTGTCTGTAAATAAAAATATAATTGAGGATAGCGGAGAGATTACTTCACTTGTTAAAAGCAGGTTCACCGATTCCTATGTCTGGGTTACTCTTGAAGGGAGGGATATTTACCAGTCTAAAGTTGTGAAGATGGATAAAAACATTGTGCCTGTTAAATTCAATGTTGATAAAAAATACGCGCCCAATCTTTTTGTCAGGGCTGTTATGCAGAGAGGGAGAGCCCTGTACACAGATATACAGGAGATCACTATCCCGGTTGAGGATACCAGGCTTAAAATCAGCGTCACACCTGACAGGGGTGTTTACAGCCCCGGTGAAACCGTTAATATTAAAATTAAAACCACTGACCTGAATAATAAACCGCAGCGGAGCGACCTCTCCCTGGCAGCTGTTGATGAATCAGTTTTTTCAATAAGGGGTGATAATACACCGGAAATTTCCTCATACTTCTACTCCAGAATTTCTAACTGGGTAATTACAACATACTCCTATCCCATTACACTCCTTGCAGGCGCGGGTAAGGATTCACAGGTTAAGGTGCGTGAAAATTTTAAAGATACCGCTTTCTGGGACGGTAAAATCAGGACCGACAGTAAGGGTGAGGCAGCAGTTTCATTTACCATACCGGATAACCTCACAACATGGCGCCTCACAGCACGGGGCCACGACCTGTCAGGGAGGATGGGTGAAGTAAGAGAGAAGTTCTTATCCACAAAAGATATAGCTGCAAGAACAGGGAAACCCAGATTCATGGTAGAAGGGGACACTATCTCTCTTATCGGCATTGTGAATAATAACACCGATTCAGGGATTAGAAGTATAACCACTTCAATGAAACTGAACAGCAGTGAAATAAAACCTGACAGAGAGATAAAAATGAGTCTCCCTGAATACGGATCTGCCAGAGAATTCTTCACCTTCACCGTACCTGAAGGCTCAGGTGAAGCAGTAATAGAATACTCTGCAGTCACAGAAAAAAACAAAGGGGATATAGTAAGACAGCGAATTCCTGTGGAAACACGGGGCCTGAGCTTTTCAATGTCAGGATCAGGGGATATGACCGCAAACAGGGGGATCACTCTTGAAGCGCTTAAATCAACAGACAATTTTGGATTTGTCCCGGATGAGCTGGTTATCAGGGTTAACCCCTCACCTGTTTTCCAGCTCCTTAAAGGGGTCGAATACCTGAGCAGATACCCCTACGGCTGCCTTGAGCAGACTATAAATAAATTTATCCCATCCATGGCAGTAAAGAGACTCCTCTCATCAGGGAACTATTCATCAGTGATTCCGGCCGCTGCGATTACAGATCTTGAAGTGAATCTTAAAGAGGGGATAAAACGGATTCAGAATGCCCAGAACTATGACGGCACCTGGGGCTGGTGGAGCGGCGACAGAGGGAATGCCTTTATAACAGGCTTTGCCCTACTTTCACTCCATAAAGCGGAAGCCTTCGGATATGAAGTGAACAAGGAAACAATTAATACAGCATTGAGCGCTATTGAGCGGATGCTTATTGATCCTCAGGTAAATGATAATGATGAAACTTCATACCTTTTCTATATTTATTCCTTAAGGGGGAGATGGAATCATGAGTCATTTAAACGTATTTCTTCTGCTGAAAATATAAACACCTTCCAGGCTGCAAACCTTATGCAGGCCCTATTTAATGCAAAGGTAAAATCATCACTTGATGAATACCAGATAAAGGAGATAGACCAGGCTTTACCGCTCCTGAGAAAAGTAATTACCGACACTGCCAAACGCGATTCAAAGGGGCTCTACTGGCCCGCAACAGGATCGCAAAGATGGTCATGGCCGGGCGGTGACACAGAGATCACTGCTCATGTCCTCTCCGCACTAATTAACACAGGCTGGAATAAGCAGATGCAGTCCCAGGCACTCGCATCCCTTTCAAAAAGATTTTCAGGGGAGGCATGGGGTTCCACTAAGGAGACCGGTACTGTAATACTTGCCATGTGCGATTATATTTCTTCATCATCTGCCGCATTTAAATCTGAAGGGAATACTTCTTTCAATCTTAACGGCAGAAAAATTGCAGATATCAGTTACAATATTACCCCGGGCTCAGATCTTAAAGACCTGGTAAAAACTGTAAAAATTGCTCCAGATATGACTGCAGATAATTACACACTGGAGGTATCAGGTACAGCTTCAGGGGACATGACCTATACAGCAATACTTAAAGGGCATCTGAAGTTCAGGCCCATGGGTATTTTCTCATTTCTTAAATCTGAGAAGAGAGGTATAGGGGAGCTGTCAAACGGTATATCAGCAAGAAGGGATCTCTTTTATCTAAGCAGGGTAAAGGATGTAAAGATGCAGGAGTATATGGTTCCCCAGTCACTTGATGAAAGAGGTAAAATTTCTGTTGGTGATGAACTGCTGGTAAGGGTGAAGTTTACAGCTAAGGATAATTTCGGCTTTCTTATTCTGGAGGATTTTCTCCCTTCAGGATTTGAGGTAATTAAAGAAAGCGCCTATAACGGCCTTGAGTCATACTCCAGGGTTGAAAGATGGGACAACAGGATGATCTTCTTTTTTACAGATATAAAAAAGGGGGAGGAGTATGAGGCAGCCTATGTTATCCGTGCTGAACTCCCCGGGTCATTCATTTTAAGACCCACAAGAATCGGATCAATGTATGATCCCTCAATACAGGGGTGGTCTTTACCCGCGGTTATTGACGTAAAAAATGAAGAGTAGTATTTACACCAGGGGTATCCGGAAAACCGTGATACCCCTGTTCAGCAGAAAAAAACTGATAACTGCATCAGTTATTGCATTATTATTATCTTTCACATTCATCCTCCCCCGCAGCTCAGGCAGCTCAGAAAAAGGAACAGTGAATATTAATATTCTTACAAAACAGTTCCGTTTATTAAAAGAGGGGAGAATTGACAGTATTAAATTAAACTTCTGCAGAAACATTGTTATCCGCAGCAGCAGAAAGGAAATAAAAAGCGATCATATAATTTTCCTATACAGAAAGGGCCGGATTACTGCAGCAACCGGCCCCGCTGATGTGACCGGGAAAGACCTGATCATCAACGCTTCAGAAGCCGCAGCTTTTACTGCTGAGGCAGGGGATTTCAAAGCAGCCTACCCCCTCCCTCTAACCATAAAATATAAGGAAGTACCGGAATTAATTGTAAGTGACAGCATTGAACGCTATGCTGCAGATTCCGCTTTTGCAGAACTGGGGAGCTCCTCCGCAATACACAGAGAAGCGCTCTACGCTTTAGCAGAAATAATCAGGCTGAGATATATTTTAAAATCGGGGAATCATAAAAATTCCGGCTACGACTTCTGCGATTTAACCTGCTGCCAGGTATACAGGGGGATCACAGGAACTCCCCCCGATTACCGCGGGTTACTTAGAAGCAGTAATACTGAAGGGATATTTTTTCACTCATCCAGCGGGGGGAGACTTTTTACTGAATCTGTATTTAACAGCAGGGAGAAAAAAATCTCTCCCCCGGCGGATATTATTTACAGTGAAAATTACATCCTAAGCAGCCGCTCCCACATGAACTGGCAGACATACCTGACTTCAGCAGAATTGTCCTCTATTCTTTTCCCCGGAGAAAAGCTGATTATAGAAAATATCTCCAGCAACCATGACAGAGAAATTATGGAGATCACCTTACAAGAGAAAACCATCAGAGAGTCCCCTGAAAGCTTCCGCATTAAGGTGAACAGAATAAAGGGGTGGAATTTCATAAAGAGCAACAACTACACGGTTTCCAATACTGGAAAAGGATTTCTCTTTATGGGGAGCGGACTTGGCCATGGGACAGGGATGAGCCTTGAAGGTGCGATGGAACTTGCAGAGAGAGGCTACACCCGCTATGAAATTATTGAGCACTACCATCCCTGGCTCTATACAGAACCTTCCCCGGATCAGAATATAAGCCCTTATACAGATTATATATTATTTGATCTTAAAAACGGGAAGATTATTGAAACATCACAAACAGAATCTTTTCTTCACAGAACCGTTCCCGCAGGATCAATCTTTAAATTATTCACCTCACTCTATCTCGCATCAGAAAGGCCCGATCTTTTTTACAATCACGAATTTACCTGCAAAGGGGGCATCCCCTCTGAGGGCAGTATTCAATGCTGGAGCAGGGAGGGGCATGGGAAACTCAACCTGCAGCGAGCACTGCCGCTATCCTGTAATTCATGGTTCGGATCTCTTGCAAAGCATATTAATGCAGATCATTTCCGGAAATTCACGCATAACCTTGCAGATCAGCTGGGGATAAATATATTTCTCCCTGTTGTCTCATCTGAAAAACATTTCAGTAAAATCCTCTGCGGCCTGGACTTTAAAGTTAATATTAAAATCAAAGATATAATGACTCTGGCCATGCTCCTGGCACCCGGCAGCAGTGAGAATAAAAATATTCTTAAGGTAAAAAATTCATTCCCCCCCGGACATATTGATTTAATCTCCCGCTCCCTCTATGACACTTTCCACATAGGCACAGCCCGGTTTTCAGGAAGCACCATAGACACCGGAAACGGGAAGATCGACATGGACAGATTCCGGGGGAAAACCTCGACTTTCATTGCAGGTACAAACAGCCATCATGGATACGGCATGTTCCTGGGCGGTTATGAAGATACGGGAATTTTTGTATTAAAAAGAAAAGGATCAGGTTCTGAGTGTGCAGATGAAGGAATAAGGATAATTAATAATTTTATAAATAAATAAAATACTTTTTTTCTTTGACATTTTGTACTCTTTTATGTATATTAATATATATGCTTACTTGAATCAGGCCCCTGTCTACCCCGGGAGTACTTCCTCGCTTTGCTTAAGGCACCCCCTAAATCCCCCGGAGGGGGACTTAAAGATTGCTTTACAAATAAATGTTTAAATATAAAATACTTCTATGAGTTTAAAAATACGATCTCCAGAATATATTATAGAGCTTGCTAGACAAATACGCATAACCTTAACAATCCCGGAAGAATTATTATGGGTTGAATTAAAATAAGAAAATATGTAATCTAACTAATTCCTTAATAGCATTATAAAGTCCCCCTCCGGGGGATTTAGGGGGCATTCTCAGAGTATTTAAGAATTTTTACATTTCAATCACGCAGCAAACAGGAGTAACACTTATGGAAGGGAAAGAAATAAAAACAAGCAGCATTACAGTTGTACAGCAGATGACTCACCAGGATGCAAACCTTGCAGGGAATGTGCATGGCGGAGTGATAATGAAACTTATAGATAATACAGCAGGGATAGTAGGTGTAAGACACACCGGCGGGAATGTTGTAACAGCATCAATTGACCGCATCGATTTTCACAGCCCCGTATTTATTGGTGATCTCTTAAGGGTCAGTGCAAGTGTTAATTACGTAGGGAAAACATCTATGGAAGTAGGTGTGCGCGTTGAAGCTGAAAATTTTGCAACAGGTGCTGTAAGGCACACCGGCTCAGCATACCTTACTTTTGTGGCACTTGATGAAAAATTCAAACCAAAGGTCATTCCCCCTGTTGTTCCGGTTACAGAAACGGAAAAGAGAAGATTCTGCGAAGCTGAAGAGAGAAAAAAGCTGAGACTCATGGCATTAGATATGAAAAAATCAAAATGTACCTGCTGCTAGTAGTCTGCAGCTATTAGAAATAACACCCGGAATCAATGGAACTGTCCAAAAAGTCGGATTATAAAGAATTTGTCATTCCGGTTTTGCTACTTCAATTTGTGCAAATACCGGAAACACCTGATAAAATCAGGTGTATGGGATACCGGCATTCTACTCCAAGAGTACTTCTTCGTTGCACTCAGGGCGCGCACGCTACAGCCGGCATGACAAGGGAATGACATTTGGAACAGCTCCATTATAATCCTTTATCACTTTCTCTCAGCGGCAAGCTTCATAAGATTTTCAACAGTCTCTTTTACAACTGCATCTGATGAGGCTCTTGAGTAGACTGAATATTTCATCAGGGGAGTTTCAACCACACGATGATCCCTGCGGAAATAATCTGTCCGGAACTGAAGATAATACCCTTCAGAATTTTTTCCGAATGAATAAATAGCTGCAAACTTCTCTGTTTCATCTATTTCAAAAAACTTCGCTTCATAGCCGTAGACATTTTTCTGAACAGATTTAGAATCACCCTGCTTAAGTATAAGTTCAAGCTTATCAGCAGACTTCATGGGATCTGTATACCTTCCACTGTAAACTGCCCCGTTGATTATATCCCTTTTCATCTTTGCAATATCAGGATTAAAAAATCTTGAAGATGATGTCTTCCCTTTTTTTATTGTTTTTGACCCGGGGAAATACTCCACAACTTCATCAATGGTGTTATCCCCCCCTTTATCGATTATCATAACAATCATTTTTTCAAGGGCTGAAAAATCACCTATCACAATAGCAGTATCCTTACCTATGGACTGAAGAAAAAAATAATCTTTATTATCTTCAGGCACAGGGAAAAGCTTGATCCTGGCACTGCTCAAAGGACTAACCTGTATACTCTCAATATTGGCGTAAACTGCCGCTACAGCAAAAATAAAAAACAGCACAAAAAATTTTTTAATCAATCTCCCTTTCATATTGTCCTCTTTAACTTATATTAATTCAGCTTCAACAGACTCTCCTGCAGTTTGGACAGGATATCTGTATATTCTTCAAGTTTCCCCTTCTCCTTCTGAATCACTTCTTCAGGCGCCTTACTGACAAAATTTTCACTTGAAAGCTTCGCCTCAACTTTTTTAAGCTCGGAAGTCACCTTTACAATCTCCTTCTCAAGCCTCCCCTTCTCCTTCTCAATATCGATAAGCCCCTTGAGAGGCATAAAAATCTCCGCATCATGGAGCACAGCAGAAGCATCGGTCTTTTCCGGGATATAATCAGCATCAACCGTGATACCCTCAACCCTGGCAAGGGCCTTAATGTGAACCGCTTCACTCTCTGCTATTTCACTTACTGCTTTTGAAGAGGTTTTAAAAACAACATCAGCCTTCTTATCCGGGGCCACATTCATCTCACCCCTGATATTCCTGATCCTGTAAATCAGTTCCTTAAATAGCTCAGTATAGTCAGATTCAGCTGCAAAATTAAAGTTACCATTAACACGCGGCCACTGTGAAACTATAATGTCAGGCTCACCCTGAACTTTAATTTTTTCCCATATCTCCTCTGTAATAAAAGGCATTACAGGATGAAGCATCTGCAGCCCCTTTTTAAGAACATGGTAAAGCACCTGCTTTGCAGTATCTGATGACCCTTTCATGGCAGGATCCTTGGCGTATATTCTCTGCTTCACAAGCTCCAGGTACCAGTCACAAAACTCGTTCCACCAGAAGCCGTAAAGGACATTTGCAGCCTCATTAAACCTGTACCCTTCAAGGGCGCTATCCACAGTACTGATTGTTTCATTAAGCTTATGAAGAATCCATTTATCAAATTTTTCCAGTTTATCAGCTTCAATCTCTCCCGGCTTAAAATCATCCCCCAGGTTCATGAGAATAAATCTTGTAGCATTCCATATTTTATTGCAGAACGACCTGTATCCCTCAATCCTCTTCTCAGAAAGGATAATGTCCCTCCCCTGAGCAGCAAAGGCTGCCAGGGTAAACCTGAATGCGTCTGTACCGTATTTATCCATCATAATAAGGGGATCAATAACATTCCCCCTGGACTTGCTCATCTTGTGGCCATGCTCATCCCTTACAAGTGCGTGAATATATACATCTTTAAAAGGTATATCATCCATAAACTTCATCCCCGACATTATCATCCTGGCAACCCAGAAGAAGATAATGTCAAAGCCTGTAACGAGTACTGATGTGGGGTAATATTTTTTCAGCTCATCTGTATTATCGGGCCACCCCATGGTGGAGAATGGCCACAGGGCTGATGAAAACCATGTATCCAGCACATCCTCATCCTGCTTCAAACTGCCGGAACCGCACTTCTCACACTTTACCGGATCATCCATGCTCACATTAACATGATCGCAGTCAAGGCAGTAGAATGCGGGGATACGATGACCCCACCAGAGCTGACGTGAAATACACCAGTCCCTTATATTATACATCCATTCAAAATAGGTTTTTTCCCAGTTCTTAGGAACAAACTTTATGCTCTCATCTTCAACAACCCTTATAGCTTCATCAGCTAAAGGCTTAATCTGAACAAACCACTGTTTTGAAAGATAAGGCTCAATAACAGTATTGCACCTGTAGCAGTGCCCCACTGAATGGTCATGCTTTTCAATTTTTGAAAGAAGCCCCAGTTCATCCAGATCTTTCACAACCTGCTTACGCGCTTCATACCTGTCAAGGCCGCTGTATCTGCCGCCAAGATCGTTTATTACGCCCTTTTCACTCATTATGTTTATTTCTTCAAGGTTGTGCCTTTTGCCCATTTCAAAGTCATTAGGGTCGTGGGCAGGTGTAACCTTGACAAATCCGGAGCCGAAATCTTTATCAACATAGCTGTCTGCAAATATGGGGATCTCCCTGTTCATAAGGGGGAGTATTACGGTTTTACCTATAAGGTGAGCATTCCTTTCATCATCCGGATTAACAGCCACACCTGTATCACCCAGCATGGTTTCCGGTCTGGTAGTGGCCACCTCGATAAATTGATCTGTCCCTTTAATCGGGTATTTTAAATGCCACAGATTCCCTTCCAGATCCCTGTATTCAGTTTCTATATCTGAAAGCGCGGTTTCGCACCTGGGGCACCAGTTTATTATTCTGTACCCCTGGTAAATAAGCCCTTCGCTATGGAGTGTCACAAAAACCTTCCGTACTGCCTTTGAGAGCCCCTCATCCAGGGTAAACCTCTCCCTCTCCCAGTCGAGAGAACAGCCGAGCCTTTTAAGCTGACCCTGAATCTGATTACCGGAATGCTCCTTCCACTGCCACACCCGCTCTTCAAATTTTTCCCTTCCAAGATCGTGCTTCGACTTCCCCTCTTCAGCAAGAAGCCTTTCCACAACATTCTGTGTTGCAATCCCGGCATGGTCTGTGCCCGGCATCCATAAAACAGATTTCCCCATCATCCTCTGCCATCTGCAGAGAATATCCTGAAGGGTATTATTAAGGGCGTGCCCCATATGAAGATTCCCTGTTACATTAGGAGGGGGGATAACTATGGAATAGGGCTCTTTGCCGTCATTTACATCAGCATGAAAATACCCTTTAGATATCCAGTAACTATACCACCGTTTTTCCACATCAGCAGGTTCATAAGAAGAAGGAAGCTCCATTTAAATACCCCATTATTAACTTTTTGTAAGAATCTGCCTCTGCTGAAATAAACCCGTATGGGTTTTTATATCCATTTAATATAAAAGGGATGCAAAAGCAACATTTTTTTTACTAAAAGTCATTAATGTCCGATTAAAGGGGGTGTCAATAAATTTTGAATGGGGTAAATTTAAAAAACCAACTGTTTTTTATCTATATTCCAGTTTATTACTTATCCATGCAGGATCTCTCTTCATCGGTAAAACAGCCGCAACATAAGCAGCTTGATCAATAATTTCATAATAAATAGCATAGGGGAATCTTTTGGAATACATTCTATAAAATCCTGAACTTCTGCTATGAACTCCCGCATATATTATCAAAGATTCGATGTCAGTTATCAGGCAATCCCAGAAATAACCACCAATTCCAGGTGCCTGCAATTCATAAAAAGACCTTCCTTCATTCAGGTCTTCAACAGCTTCCTCAAGTATAAAGACATTATCCAACTTCATCTTTTTGCAATATTTTTAAGTTCATCAAGGGTGATAAAATTTGCTTTACCACCGGCAATGTTAGCCCTTCTTTCATTTAAAATTTTTTTATGCCATTCCGGTGACTCCAGATCACTTTTTTCAAAAGTAAAAGAATCCCATATCTCTTCCATAACCTGGAGACGTTCGATTGTGCTCATATTCTTAATATTAGTAATATTCATTTTTTAACCACCTTATAATAATCGAAAAAAATGATTTTCTCTCCGCCTCAGGCGGCTGGCATATTCACAATTTCACTTCTACATTAAGATATTTTTTAGTAAATATTATTGGAATATAGTAACAAAAATCAGCGACAATTTCTAAACTTTTTCTGAGCAACTTCCTTATTATCCGAACTGACCCCAAAACGAAATTTTAACAGAAATCCTGCTACTCGTAAATCATCTTTCGGGTCATGCCGCCATCAATAATAAGATTTGTGCCATTGACAAAATTATTATTCTCATCGGTAAGATAAAGGCAGGCCCTGGCTATATCTTCAGGGAATCCCACTCTTCCTGACAGATGCTGTTTATGATCCCTTTTGCTCAGTGAATTGTAATCTCCGGTTTCTATCCAGCCCGGACTTATGCAGTTAACCTGTATATTATCAGATGCAAACGATGCTGCCAGGGCATGTGTTATTGCGACAATTCCACCCTTTGAAGCTGCATAAGCCTCAGTGGCAGGTTCTGACATAAATGCCCGGGTTGAGGCAATATTAACAATTGAGCCTTTTTTATTTTTACGCATTACCTTTGCCGCTTCACGGGAACAGAGAAAAACAGAACGTAGATTTGTGTTGATAATCCGGTCCCATTCATCAACAGAAAGATCATAGGGGGACTTAGGCGCATATACTCCCCCATTATTTATAAGTATCTCGATAGAAGAAAACCTCTTCTCTGTTTCAAAGATTAAATTGACGATATGATCAGGAATTGACAGATCTGTTTCAATAAAATATCCGGCACCTCCATTCTCTTCAATAAGGCGCAAAGTTTCACCTGCTGAAAAAGAATCGATGTCACCTATAATTACGGATGCTCCTTCTGCAGCATAAGCCATGGCAATAGCACGACCGATACCCCGGGCACCTCCAGTTACAATTACTACTTTATCCTTATAGTTCAATAATTTTTTCAATACCATAAACACCGTTTTTAAAAATCAGGAATAGATAATTCAGCATTCAAATTATCCGGCAATACCTATTAAACCTATACCCTGTACTTTTCCATATCTGCAGAAGTATCAATAAGGCTCTTGACAATCTCTTTCCCCTGAAGTGCCTGGGCCCTGTTCTCCTCAGTGCTTTCACATGCTGCTGCAGTGACTGATGCGGTTTTTTCACTATATTGAGTAATACGATTAATCCCCTCTACAATCTGCAGATTAATTTTCTGAATCTCCTTAACGCTGTTTACAACAGTAAAGGATCTCTCCTTAACCGAGTCCATCCTGCCGAGAATATCCCTGAAAACATTCTCAGTATCATGAATCATGCTGTCCTGTTTTGAATTTGCATCACTAAGACTTTTAACCGCGCTTAGAGATTCATCAACCCGGCGCTTCATTTCATTTAAAATTGAACCTATGCTTTCAGCAGATACCCTGCTCTGATCAGCCAGCTTGGAAATTTCATCTGCAACAACAGCAAAACCCCTCCCTGCCTCACCTGCCCGTGCAGCTTCAATTGAAGCATTAAGGGCAAGAAGATTAGTCTTGTCCGAAATTTCGCGGATAATATCAATAACCTGTTTAATCTCATCAGACTGACTTATAAGACTGGCAATTGCCTCATTTACCCTGGAGCTGCTCTTCCTTACAATAACGCTGTTTTCTGTAAGTCCCTCTACCCTGCTCAGGGCATCAGCAACCCTGGCTCCTGTATTTACCGACTCATCCCCCATCTCCCCGGCAAGTAGAGTACACTTTTCAATACTGGAACTTACTCCATTACTGAAGTTAAGCTGATTCTGCAGATCGTGGTTAATATCCAGAGTCTCCTTTGAAATCTCCCTTACAGATGCATTTATTTCACCCGATGAGTCTGCGAGTCTTTCAACTATGGAATATGCTTTTCTGGAATTCTCAATAAGTACCGCTGATGTCTCCATCATCCTGGCAAGGAGTTCCCTCTGCTTCTCCTTTTCATCCTCAATATTCTTTATTTTTTCATTGTTTATTTCATTTGAAATCTTTGTGGTACCAATATAGACAACAGCAAAGAGTATAACAGAAGCCATCTGTATTGTATAATCTGTAGTAGTTGAAGGGTCATTAAGCCCCTTAAAGCCTGCAAGATATATAACGCGCAGCATATTTATTATTACCATCGCAGCACAACTCACCTTCATGAGGCTTAAGTTGAAATAGAGGAGATAAATTGAGAGCATTGGCACAATATAAATATAAACCATTGTTCTTGAAGTGGAAAAAACCGCAAAAGTATAGAGAATAAAATACCCGGTAAGAGTTATTAACTTAAGTCTTTCATCACCCTTATTTTTAAAATAAAGGAGTGTGGCAGCAACCATGGGGATAAGCATAATTATAAAAAAAACAATAACAAACTGTAACGACCTCCCCCCTTTAAAATATTCCACTGTGTAGCCAAGCAGAAGGAAAAGATCGAGTACCCAGTTTACAATAAGTACATACCTGTTGATTCTTGCTGTATTTAAACCGTTATTCATATAGTACACACCCATAGCTGATTTTTACAGATATAAAAAATAAACCTTTACTGAATTACTGATCAGAATCAGGGAAATGCCGTTCATTAATACTTAATTTAAGACAACTCTGCGCAAGAGGATACGATAAAAGAGCATGCCCTATTCTTTTCTTGACAAAGAATTTCAGGATTCGATATTGACAATCAGAATATATTAACCTTTCATGAAATTAGCAATACTAAAAAATATGAACAATTAAATATTTTGTAAAGTAATAAACAATAAGTATCCGCAAAAATCTAAAAAGTAAAAAGTAAAAAAATGAATAACATCAAAAATGAAATTACCAGAAGACGCACATTTGCAATTATATCCCACCCTGATGCAGGTAAAACTACACTGACAGAAAAACTGCTCCTTTACGGAGGTGCCCTTGATCTTGCAGGATCTGTTACAGCTAAAAAAAAGCAGAGGGAGACTTCATCTGACTGGATGGAACTGGAAAAGAAAAGAGGGATCTCTATCTCCTCAACTGTTCTTCAGTTTGAATATGAAGGGTATAGAATGAACCTTCTGGACACACCGGGTCACAAGGATTTTTCTGAAGACACATACAGAGTACTCATGGCTGTTGATGCGGTTATAATGGTGATTGACGCAGGTAAAGGTATAGAGAGCCAGACCCTGAAGCTTTTTGAAATATGCCGCAAAAGGGATATCCCAATTTTTACATTTATAAACAAGCTTGACCGTCCAGCCATGCCCCCACTTGACCTGATTGATCAGCTTGAAAAAGTAATGAATATCCATGCCTACCCTGTGAACTGGCCCCTTGAAAACGGCCCTTTCTTTAAAGGGGTCTATGACAGGCTCAAAAAGGAGGTTCACCTTTTTGAAAGGGTACCGGGCGGATCATACAGAGCCCCTGTTACAATTCACGATATTACTGATCCTTTTATAAAAGAAATCCTCAACGAAAAAGCATACAATGAAATTATTGAAGAGCTGGAGCTTCTTGATACTGCCCAGGATGGATTTAGCGAGGATGCAGTACTTAACAGCCGTACAACCCCGGTATTCTTTGGAAGTGCGGCAAACAACTTCGGCATAGAGCTGCTCCTTAAGGGCTTTCTTAAATACTCATCGCCGCCGGTTCCACGGAAAATATCGGATACCCCCTTCCCTCTGGAAGGACCTGCATTTTCCGGTTTCATATTCAAGGTACAGACCAACATGAACCCCATGCACAGGGACAAGATGATTTTTGCCAGGATATGCTCAGGGAAGTTCTCAAGGGATATGGTTGTACACAATACAAGAAGCGGAAAAGAGGTGCGCCTTTCAAGCTCACATAATGTTTTCGGCAGAGACAGGGAAACCATGGATGAGGCTTACCCCGGGGATATTCTGGGATTTATTTCAAATGCCGATTTCCGCATAGGGGATACAATCAGCTCTGACCCCGCAGTGACATTTAATGAAATACCACGATTCGCGCCTGAATGCTTTGCCTATCTCCAGAATCTTTCAATGTCAGGATACAAATCATTCCGCAAAGGGCTGGATCATCTCCTTGCAGAGGATATTGTTCAGGCTTTTTATATTGACGATTATAATAACGCTGTGCCCCTCCTTGGAGCTGTGGGGCCTCTCCAGTTTGAAGTTCTCCAGTACAGACTTAAAGATGAATACGGGGTTGAATCGAACCTTGAAATGAAGCAGTGGGAGGTGCTCAGATGGGTAGCTCCAGGTACAGATATTAATCCGCTAAAGGATACACTCCCCCATAACAGTGCCTGCGGCAGAGACGAGCGGGACAGGCCGGTACTTCTATTCCCCAACAAATGGTCCATGGAATATTTCATTAAAAACAATCCTGATATTGAGCTTTTCGATTCCCCCCCGGCAGATGGTGAATAGTGTCCTATATCCATTTTTTTTCACATAATAAAAAAGTTCTCCTAACAGGATTTACCCTGGCCTTCTTCTCAAGTTTCGGGCAGACATTTTTAATTGCACTCTATGTCCCCGGAATTATGGCCGATCTCATGGTAAGCAATTCCTCCTTTGGTGCAATATACGGTGCAGCAACTATTCTCAGTTCCCTGTCACTTGCCTATGCCGGGAAATTTATTGATACCAGCGACATGAGAAACTATACAATCTTTGCCGTTATTCTCCTGGCCTTCTCATGCATAGTCATGGCCTTCTCCATTAATATTGCAATTATCTTTGCCGGATTCTGGGGACTCCGCCTTGCAGGGCAGGGGCTCATGACCCACATACAATCAACAGCCATTTCAAAAATTTACTCATCATCCAGAGGGAAGGCCCTGAGCCTCACGTCACTGGGCTATCCAGCCGGGGAGGCATTCTTCCCCATAATTACAGGAATTATAATTCTTTTTCTGGGATGGCGCTACTCAATGATTATCAATGCTCTCTTTATACTGATAATCCTTCTCCCCTTTATTTACTGGACAATGAAAAGCAGTGAATTTAAAAACATACGGGAACTTAAGACAGACAGAAATTCACAGGATGAATTCCGAAGATCATCCATTCTTAAAGAGAGAAATTTTTATATCATTGCTGCCTCATCTTTTGTGCTCCCCTTTATTATTACAGGCCTGTTCTTCTACCAGGGCCCACTTTCATCTGAAAAAGGATGGTCCCCTGCTCTACTCCCTGCCTGCTTTATCGGTTACGCCGGAGCAAGGGCGCTATTTTCACTAATAAGCGGCACCCTGATCGACCGGTTTTCCGCTGCCAGAATATTTCCCTTCTACCTGATTCCCTTTGCAGCCGGACTACTTATATTGACATTTTTCAGTCACCCCTTTGCAGCAATCCTTTACCTTTTCCTTACAGGGGTATCTATAGGTTTAAGCAGCACTGTAAAAACAGCTCTGCTGGCGGAAATTTACGGCACAGATAACCTGGGGAGTATACGCTCCTTTTTCGTCACATTAATGGTGCTCAGTACAGCAGTAAGCCCTGCTCTTTTCGGCTGGCTCCTTGACAAAGGATACACCCTCTCCTTCATATCCGGTATTTCTCTTATACCTGTTTTATTAACAATTATTTTGAGCACACAGATAAATGAAGGCTGCAGGGTATACACCGAAAGGATTAATGAAGCGTAGACATTATGATAACAGTAAAATGCCCGCTCTGCAACAGTGATTCTCACTTATTTGGTAATATCAGATCAACTGAATATTTCAAATGCAATACCTGCATGGGCCTGTTCATGGACCCGAAAAATTATCTGAACCGCCATGACGAAAAGGAGAGATACCTGGAGCACAATAATGACGTCAATGATCCCGGGTATCAGAAATTTGTATCACCAATTGTTAATTGTATAATGAAAAACTTTACCACTGAAAACATTGGACTCGATTTCGGTTCAGGTACAGGCCCGGTAATAACAAAAATGCTGCGGGACCAGGGATATAATATATGCACATACGATCCCTTTTTCGACAACAGGCCTGAACTGCTGAAAAATAAATATAACTACATCGCCTGCTGTGAAGTGATGGAACACTTCCGCAATCCTGCGGAAGAATTCTCTCTTCTCCGTTCAATGCTCAACCATAAAGGGAAACTGATCTGCATGACAGAAATCTATAGTGACTCTATAGGCTTCACAAGATGGTATTACAAAGATGACCCCACACATGTATTTTTCTACCATAAGGGAAGCCTTGAATGGATTAAGAACCGCTTCAATTTTTCCTCATTGACAATCGATAAAAGACTGATTGTATTTACAGTATAAATTCAGTATTAATTCCTTAACTTTTATTTTGAATAAAATGCTCTAATATTTCCGCCGCCGGAGGCGGCGGGAATATTAAAAACATGATTATTGCACTAATAAATATCTTAAGGAATAATTACTGGCATAAATTACAGGATTAATCCTGCTGCGAGGTTTTACATGACCCCTGAAGAGAAAGATGATATCAGAAAAGAAATTGAAAAACGTATGAAGGAAGCAGAAGAAAGCCTCGAAACTCTCCGGATCCAGACCGCGCCTGTACCGCCAAGTGTTGCAATAGGGCGCCTCACACGCATGGACGCTATACAGCAGAAAAGTATGGCTGAGAGCAATCTGAAGTCAGCGGAGAAACTGATCTTCAATCTAAAACTGGCACTCTCCAGGCTTGACGACCCGGAGTTCGGTGTTTGCGCAATCTGTAAAGCCGCAATCCCTGTGGAGCGTGTTCTCGCAATACCTGAAACAAGAGTCTGTGTTAAATGCGCATCATCAAAAAGAAGGTGACAGCAGAAATATTCTCACCTTATTATCATAAATAGTGCCGCGAGCACATTTTTTCTATTATTTAACATTGAATTAACAATTATACCTGAAAAAAATGCTTGTTAATGCCGGGGGGAAATAATAGACTATAATTTTGATCAAGAAAATTAATTACTAATTTAGTTTTAAACGAGGATATTATGAGCTGTTCAATAGCAATAGGGACTCAATGGGGCGATGAAGGTAAGGCAAAAATGATCGATTACCTTACAAGGGATTCTGATATAGTTGTAAGATACCAGGGTGGAGCGAATGCGGGTCACACAGTAGTTGTAAATGAAAAAAAGTTTGTTTTCCACCTGATCCCTTCAGGAATTCTTCATGAAGGTAAAAAATGCCTTATAGGAAACGGGGTTGTTCTTGATCCTATTCAGTTTCTCGAAGAGAAAGAACTCCTTGAAACTAAAGGAGTTGATGTGCAGAACAGGCTCTTTATCTCTGATGCTGTACACTTTATTCTCCCCTACCACAAAATTCTCGACAGTGTCTCCGAAGACACTTTAGAGTATAAGCTGGGAACAACCAAAAGAGGGATCGGCCCATGCTATGCGGATAAGGCCCTGAGGATCGGCATAAGAGCAGGGGATATCTTTGATGAAGAGTATCTGCGTAAAAGAGTAACCTATACACTTAAAATAAAAAACGACCATCTTCAGAAAATACACAATGAAAAGCCCTTTACTGTTGACGAGATAATGGCCATACTTCTCAATTTCAAGGAGAAGGCTGCATCCATGGTAATCAATTCCCAGCAGTATCTTCACAAGGCGATAAAGGATGGGCAGAATGTTCTTCTTGAAGGAGCCCAGGGATTCGGCCTGGACATAGACCATGGCACCTATCCCTATGTGACATCTTCCAACCCCACAATAGGGGGTGCTCTTTTAGGATCAGGCCTTAATGCGGGGCAGGTTAAGGATGTAATCGGAATAACAAAGGCTTACGTCACAAGAGTGGGGGAAGGCCCCTTCCCTACTGAAGCTGATGAAACTGACAGCGAACGATTACGGGTAAACGGTAATGAGTTCGGCTCAACTACCGGACGCCCCAGAAGATGCGGCTGGTTCGACCTTGCGCTGTTAAAAAAATCAATTATGATTAATGGAATAACACAGATTGCCCTAACCAAGCTTGACGTGCTCACCGGATTCGAAAAGATACTCATCTCAACCGGATATGAGCTCAATGGAGAAAGAGATGATGAAGCCTGTCTCTCCAGATTTAATAAGATAGAGCCGATGTACATTGAAATGGATGGCTGGTCAGAAAATATATCAAAATGCAGATCCTTTGACGAGCTCCCGGAAAATGCCCGCAACTATGTCAACTTCATTGAAAAGGAGCTGAATGTCCCTATTAAATTTATTTCTTTAGGACCGGGAAGAGAATATACACTGGTAAGATAAAATTATCATCTCCTATCCATCCCCTTTTTTTAAAGCTCTAATAGCTCCGCTGTACAGGGGAGTACAGATACTATAAAAGTTTTTTTTAATACCAAAAAAATTTTTATAGGCACCCGGAGACATTTTTTAAAAAAAATGTTTAATTTTGTTGACAGTCATAATCCTATTTTGTACAAGGTTTTTACTTTTGTGACTATGAGTCGCTAGCTCAGTTGGTAGAGCAACTGACTTTTAATCAGTGGGTCCGGGGTTCGATTCCCCGGCGACTCACATAAGCAGAAGAGTTTGTCCCCGTCGTCTAGGGGTCCAGGACACCGGGTTTTCATCCCGGCAACAGGGGTTCGAATCCCCTCGGGGATGCATAAAAGAGACCGCTCATCGGAGCGGTCTCTTTTTTTATTCACAGCAATTCCAGCTTAGAACAATCTACCCCGCTCATCTATTATTCACAAAATTACACCCGTGTAAAAAACCGTCCCTTATAGAAGCAGACATGCCTGATTCTATTTACAGAAACCCCCCTGCGAATAAACATGTTCCAGCATCATACTGGAGGGTGCACAATGTGAAACTGATATTTAAAATAATTATACTATAGCTTCCTGCAGCAGCTTACGCACATGAACTTAAGAATACATAATTCCGATGATATTGAGTCAAGGGGGATTGAGGTGAGCGAGACCTATAATGCGGTTAACGACATCAATGAAGGGAGAGCAGGGCTCCAGATGGAATCTGAGAAGCTGAGCAATGAACAGCCTGTCTGAACGGATGAAAGAGGCTGTGATGGATTTTAATCCTGAAACTGAAGAGACGGAGAAGGGGTTTTTTAATTGAGTTTCAGAGACAAGTCACTCTGAGCGAAGTGTTGTAAGCCTTGTTCTCAATAGAAACGACAAATATGTACAGAAATTTTAAGCATCTATTTTAAAACGATCCCGTTTTTTAAAATGGCGCTAATGTCATTTGTGATAACGAAATCAGAAATTTGGTTATTTCTGACCTTGTTAGTTTTATTTGTTACATAATTGGGGAAATATTTTTTCTCTATATCCTTGACAGATGTAACTTTTGAGTTTGCTTTTTTTTTATTCATAACACCCTCTGTAATAATTTGCAAAAAAATGATGATTTAGCTCCGATTCAAAATAATGCTTCCGTTTTATCCAGACAAGACCGTCACCTTTAGAAATTACAGCAACATCTATTGGGCCACCAACCGTTTCATCATCTGATGAAACTCTTCTTTTAAATGAGGTCAAATTTACTAATGATTCAGCCATTGCAGCTAATTCATCTTTTGGCAAAACAGATACAATGCCAACAATTGAATCAGTATAATTCTGTCTACGATATTTTGTTAAATTATTTATAAATTTTTCAATAATTTGATCATTTTTATCTAAAAGTTGCTTTTTAATAATCTTATCGTCTAAAGTAGTATTCTTTTTTAAAAAGTCAACAAACATTTCACTATACATATTTAACAATAAACCAACATTTTTTTCAAATAGATTTTGATATGCTGGATCAATGCCTTCCATGAATGTATAAACCATTTCAGATTGTGCAAAAGGTACTACTGAAGCAGTATTTGAAAAATCGATCGAAATTATTCTATCTTTTTTAAATTTTAAAATATTGTTAGATATACCTTCAATAATATAAGAGTTAAGTTTTGGGAATACATCAACATTTCCATAACCAGCTATCACTATTCCGGAATGAGACGGAAAAATATTTTTATATAAAAATTGAATTGCTATAGACTCCAATTTTTTATTATTCTCAGAAGAAATGCTGTATTTCTCAAAAACAATTTTTTTTGTTTCTTCGACTAAGTTTAGATATTTCTTTTTATATGAATTAACAGCTGCAGATGTAATCGCTTTCCCTTTTATTCTTTCTAAAGATTCACGACCTTGATAATCCTTATAAAAATGATCTATGATTTCATCAAAAATTTCTTTTAAAACATCTTCATCACCAGTATCTTTCTCTTCAAATTTTTCAAGTATTAGGTACTTCATTGATTCAAATAGTCTATGAATAAATATTCTTACATATCTTTGTTGCTGAATTTCCGGGAATAGTTCATGATTATTTTCAATAAACTGTAAAAAATCTGCAGCATAGTCTTCCAAGGTTGGTTTTTCAGTTGTTCCCAAATGATCACGGTAAATTTTAATTATAGTTTCCCAACTTATATCCATAAAATTTGCATTCCCATAAATCATAATACCAACTGGGTGAAATTTTGATAACATAAACAACTCATTTGCTGATTGATATATTTTCCTATTTGAACCAGAACTAATTGTAACAGCACTATCAGCTGCTAAAGCAACTGCTGTTTTATTAAGGAGACCAACTTCTGCTGTCATTTTAAGCTCCTGAAAATTATTTTTTTATTATCAATTTTTAATCATCTACAAAAAAATGCTAAATGGCAATTAATTACAATCATTTTCATTCGCAATCATCCCCATAAACTCCCTGAAAATACCGGAACCCGATGTATCCATATTTATATTTAAACTTAAACACAATAGTCAATGACTTTTTAGAGCTGAATATTGTTACAGCTACAGTAGTAATGTCTGTCATTTAATTCTTGACAGGTGTATTTTTAAAGATTATTTACAAATTATGATTATATTCAAAATAAAAATATGGAGACTGGCATGCTGTCAAAATATTCTATAATAATCGAAAAAGAGGATAAATGGTATGTATCCCATTGTGTGGAGCTGGGGATTGCAAGCCAGGGTAAAACAATAGATGAAGCAAAAGAAAATATCAGGGAAGCTGTAGAGTTATATATTGAAAGTTTTAATCCTAAAGAGGATCTTCTCTTTGGAAATGAAAAAATTTTTATGACTATGGATTTTGAGGTTCCGATCAATGCCTAAATTGCCGGTTTTGTCAGGAAAAGATCTTATTGATATTTTAAAAAATAAAAACTTCAACGGTAATAGCCTCAGCAGCAATCCCCTAATTCGACCATAATTCCAGAATACACCCGAGATAAGCTTACGATATACCACGCTTGTTAAGCGTAGCCGAATCAGCAAAGACTTATACTTCTGATCCATTTCAATCAAGGTTGCATTTTTACCAGGATTTAATATTTCTACAGCTTCATAAACCAACAAAATGACTCCCGATTTTCAGACGATCGTCTTAAATTTTTTTCGGTTTAATTCAAACCCTGACAATAGATATGTCAATTCAATTGACAATTAAATTGACATTCTGTAATATGGCATGAAGAAAACAGGGGGGTTAGAGATATGTCACCAACAAACATCAAATACCCGCATATACAATTTAAAAAAGCCTGGAAGCTGAAAGATAAAACTATTTTCCAATTAGGTCAATGTGATGCTCTAATTAAAGCTATCTCAAATACTCCTATCAGGCCAGACTACAGAGAGCACCTTCACTCTATTGCCCTGATAAAAGGCGCCCAGGCTACAACAGCCATTGAAGGGAATACATTAACTTATGAACAGATACAGGAAATGCAAAAAGGCAAAAAATTACCACCAAGTAAAGAATATCTCCAGATTGAAGTTCAGAATATTATTGATGCTTTCAATGAGATCCTTAATAATCTGGTAGTACAAAATAAAGTTTTAATTATTAAACCTCAATTAATACTAACTTTCCACAAACTTGTCGGCAAGGATCTGGGGGATCATTTCGAAGCTATTCCCGGCAAGTTCAGAAATAATAATGTCACAGTTGGCCGCTATTTAGCACCGGAACATAAAGATGTTTCCGGAATGATTGATCAACTATGCGATTGGCTGCAAAATGAATTTCATTTCGGAAAAGAGCAAAGTTTCGAAGAGGCAATTATACAGGCGATTGTTACTCACGTGTATATTGCCTGGATTCATCCATTTTCTGATGGTAATGGCAGGACTGCCCGCCTATTGGAATATTACTTACTGCTCCACGCTGGAGTTCCCGATATTGCATCACATGTATTATCCAATCACTATAATTTAACAAGAAGTGAATATTACAGGCAAATTGAAAATGCTACATTAAAAAAAGATTTAACAGAGTTTATTGATTATGCAATACTCGGTTTTCGAGATGGATTATTTGAAACATTAAACATTATTCAGGAAAATCAATTAGAAATAACCTGGCGGAATTATGTTTATGGAATTTTTGATAACAAAAAAGCAACCGGCAAAGCTTCAATCGCTATTAAGCGTCGAAGGAATTTAATATTAAGAATCCCGGTTGATGACTACCTGTCAGAAGAAGACATCAGCGCGCTTCATCCAACAATAATTAGAGACTACTCTGAATTATCTGAACGTACTTTATCAAGGGATCTTGAAGAATTGATCAATGCTGGTTTACTGGATAAAAAAAAGGAAGGATATAGAGCGAAGGTTGAGATTTTAAGAAAATTTATGGCGTTAAGGCTAAACGATTGACCTGCTGCTCTTTCCGGGATCAGGCAGAGCAGCAGCAATCCCCGCTCCATCTGTCAGCCTAAAACAATCTCCAGGGACTCATCAATAGACTTCACAGTTTTATCAATATCTTCAGCAGAATGAGCTGAAGAGAGAAATCCCACCTCATAGCCCGACGGCGAAAGATATATCCCCCGGTTGAGCATCTCCCGATGAAATGCTGCAAAGAGCTTCATGTCGCACCCCCTTACCTGATCAACTGACGTGATATTATCCAGGCCTGTAAAGTAGATACAGAATATAGACTCTATCCCCTTAACAAGCACCTTCCCCTTATGCTTATCAGTAACCGGCCTCAACCTCTCCTGCATCAATGCTCCCTTCTGTGCAAGCGCCTCATGGACCTTATCCCTTTTCAGCTTACTCAGTGCTGCAATACCTGCAGCCATGGCCAGGGGGTTCCCTGAAAGCGTACCAGCCTGATATACAGGCCCCTCAGGGGCTATCATGGCCATAATGTCAGCCCTACCCCCGTAAGCGCCCACTGGAAGCCCTCCCCCTATGATTTTACCCAGCGTGGTTAAATCGGGCTTAATTCCATAATACTCCTGAGCTCCACCCATACCGAGTCTGAAACCGCTTATTACCTCATCAAAAATAAGGACAACCCCATACCTGCTGCAGAGCTCCCTCACCTCTTTAAGATACCCCTCATTGGGGAGTATAAGCCCGTAATTACATGGAACCGGCTCAAGGATAAGGGCTGCAATATTGTCCCCCTCCCTTTTCATCAGCTCCTCAAGCGCAGCTGTATCATTATATGAAACAACCAGGGTATCCCTGGCATTACCCTCAGTAACCCCTGCTGAATCGGGGGTGCCGAATGTGGCAAGGCCCGAGCCTGCAGCAACAAGGAGGAAGTCCGCGTGCCCATGATAACATCCGTCCAGCTTGACTATTTTATCCCTCCCTGTAAAGCCCCTGGCGAGCCTGATGGCACTCATGGTCGCCTCTGTGCCTGAACTGACAAACCTTACCTTCTCAATTGACGGGACAGATTGAACCACAATCTCCGCAAGCTCAGGCTCGAACCTGTGAGGTGTGCCGAAACTTGTCCCCTTAAGCGCTGTTTCACGCACAGCCTCTACAACATCACTATCCGCGTGCCCCAAGATTAATGGCCCCCAGGACATGCAGTAATCAATAAATGTATTATCATCCTCATCAGTAATGCGGCTCCCACTCCCCTCTTTCATAAAAAGGGGGGTACCCCCCACAGACTTAAATGCCCTTACAGGCGAGTCCACACCCCCGGGGAGAAGCCCCAGAGCCTTTTTATATAAACCTTCAGATTTTTCAAATTTCATAACACCAGCCTCTCTAATATTTTTAACTCTTTTACAAATGAAAAGTTCAATATCTCAGCCTTTAAACCCCCCTCCGGGGGGTTTGGGGCACACGCTTGTTGAGCGTACTCGTGATGAGCGTAGTCGAATCAGCCACACGCTTGTTGAGCGTACTCGTGATGAGCGTAGTCGAATCAGCCGAAACAAATCCTAAAACCACCCCTTTGTAACTATATCCCTTGCATGATATGTAATAACCATATCAGCACCTGCCCTGAAAAAAGAGGTCATTATCTCAGTAACAATTTTAGCCTCATCAATATAACCCTTTTCTGACGCCGCCTTAACCATGGAATACTCGCCGCTCACATTATATGCGCAGACTGGAGCTGTTGTCAGTCCCCTGACCCTCTGTATAATATCCATGTAGGAAAGGGCAGGTTTAACCATAACAATGTCAGCCCCCTCCTCAAGGTCAAGGAGAACCTCCATTTCAGCCTCAGAGCCGTTTCTCGGGTCCATCTGATAGGTTTTCCTGTCCCCGAACTGAGGAGCGCTCCCTGCTGCATCCCTGAAGGGGCCGTAAAATGCGGAACAGTACTTTGCAGAATAAGCCATAATCGGCGTATCTGTAAACCCCTTATCATCAAGGGCATCCCTTATGGCCCCCACTCGCCCATCCATCATGTCAGATGGTGCTACAATATCCGCTCCGGCATGAGCATGACTCACTGCTGTACGCGCCAGGAGATCCAGTGTAGGATCATTTAAAATCTTCCCGTTTTCAACAAGGCCGCAGTGACCATGATCAGTGAACTCGCAAAGACACACATCGGTTATAACAAGAATAGAATCACCAAACTCCCTTTTAACAGCTCTCACCGCCTGCTGAACAATGCCGTTTTCAGAGTAAGCCTCAGAGCCTGCACTATCCTTAAATTCAGGTATGCCGAAAAGCATAATGCTCCGTATCCCTACAGCCAGGTCCCTTTTTAAATCTGCAATAAGGTTATCCCTGGAGACCCTGTCAATACCGGGCATAGAGGGGACAGCCTCGCGCCTCCCCTCACCCTCAAGAACAAAGTAGGGCATAATAAGCCTGTTCCTGTCAGGATTAACCTGCGCTGCCAGATCCCTGATAATGCTGTTCCCCCTGAGTCTTCTCGGCCTCTGTATCATTTCAAAACCTCTGGAAAAAATTACCCGGCTCAGATTAAACCTGCACCGGACTGATTACTTAAAATCACAGAAGAGGATAATAATCAATAAAAAAAGTCCTTCATTATTAATTTCCCTGCCAACCGGCAATTCAATACTGCTGTCTGCTGATTCGAAAAAAATTGATTATTTTTAATTAAAACTTTAAATTCCCTAAAAGAGAAGTTAATTGACATATACCGATTGAAAGGTATAATTTATCCAGCTTCTCTTAGTAATTTAAACACCTGAAAGGCATACTGCCGAAATACCCGGAGCAGTTATATGAAAAAAAAATGGACTTCAGCCCTTATAGCAGCATCTATCATTATAAGTATATTCCTACCTGGCGCAGTATCAGCAGCGCCGGTTACCCTTGAAGAGACAAAATTCCATATAACCATTCTGCAGGGGGGGCATCTTGAGGTCCTCTACTCAATAACCTTCACTGACCATGAAGGGAGGGACCGGATACGTTCCATAGGGCAGTTTATTGAACCTATTACAGTAATTGAAGCATGGGGCACCCATGAAAATGAAAAATTCAATGTGACAATGAGCAACAACGGTAACGGCTATTATGCCGCGCTCTTTGCCAAAAAAACAGAGCCGGGCAAAGTCTATACAGTAAACATCCGCTACAAGGCAGACCGGAATTTCACAACACCAACAGAATACAATAATGAAAAATACTCGGCATTCTATTTCCCTGCTGTACAGTGGGATCTCCCCATTAAAAAACAGACTATTCAGGTAATCACACCCTTAGAAATTCCTAAACACTACAAAAAAGCGGAACAGATAAAAGACGACCTGGTGAACAGGTACGGCCTGATTGCAAACAGCGATACAATTAATAAAAATGACAGATGGATATACTACCCCTCAAGCTGGAAAGGGAAAAACTACCTCTCCATACACATGGAGAAGAACTCCCTCTCCCCGCGCCACAAGCAGGAGGCTGCTTTTTTTCTCCCTGCCAAATACCTTGATTCAGGTGCGGAAGGGGGAACCTACTCCCTCAACGCATTTACTGCCGGGGATATTGTTGAGGAGGGGGAATACTCCATTGATTCGGCTTCAGCATATATAAATATTCTCACAAGCCCTGTATATGTAAATTCAATCAATCACAGCACAGTACTCTTCCTCATATTAAAAGAAGATGGTAAGCGGAATATATTCAGAGAAATCCTCTACTCAGAGGAGAGCCTTACCGGCAGCACAGTAAAAGTCTTCGACCCTGTCACATATAAGGAGCCGGCAGGTGAAAAAGCAATAACAGCAAAATTAAGAAACTCCATCACTCCGGATGGTGAAACCCTCTATGAGAGATTCGATCTTATAACATCCAGGCCCCTTGAAAAGGGGGAAACCTTTGCATTTATGATATCATACAGGGGGATAGATGATTATAATATCAATCTGGGGAAAAATCTCATTAACGGAAGATTTGAGGTAAAATACAAATGGAACGGTTTTGAATTACCGGGCGCTCCCCGATCACTATTAGTGAATGTAACCCAGCCCTTTAAAGCAGAGACAGACCCGTCAGATCCATGGGGCGGGGATATAAATCCATTTTCAGTAAAAATTACAGAACAGGACAAATTCGGGAAATGGGACTACATAACACAGGAAGTGAAAAAGGGAGCCCAGGCCGGTGAGAAAACCATCGGCTTTACAGGAATCTCCGACAAATGGGAGACGAACCGCATCCCCCACGTTGAACTAAGCTTTTATGTACCTATTACTGCGCTGGATGTAAACCCTCTGCAGTCATTGATCATAATTGCAAATGATATAATAAAATGGAATCTCTCTGAAACACTTCCTGAAATGGCACTTTACCTTCTTGGAACAGCTGTTCTTTATGCACTCATCTTTTTTATAGCCAACTATCCATTCCTTCTGCTGCAGATGGTTATTCTGGGGATACCGCTTCTTATAATTTCCAAAATCACAAAGATCGATTTCTTCTCTAAAATCTTCTTCCCTTCAGGGAGAAAAAAGGTGAGCATCAACTCAGGGTGGATATTCAGCTTCAATGCACTGCTGGTCCCATTCAGGGTATTCTGGTATTTAATGGCAGCCCTCATTGCCCTCTTTGTGAAGGTGCTGCGCTTCCATCCGGCAATCAACAAACGATTTGAAAAGAAGCCTGAATATATTGCACCGGAAATACAGATTGAAACATTTAAAACAGGTGAAACCGTTGAAAACCTTAACCCGGTTGAAACTGCTGTATTTCTAAACCGCCCTTCCAAGGCTATTACACTTATAGTAATGGATCTTTTTGAAAAAGGGTTTATTGATTTAATCAACAGAAACCCCCTGCAGATTCAGATTCTTAAAGAGGGTGATGACACCCTGTCATCCTATGAAACCCTTTTTATAAATTCAATCGCCTCTGATGGTACTCTGGCAAAAAACAGGATACCTGTTATAATCAAAGAGATAACATCGAGTCTCCAGTCAAAAGTATGGAGGGGCGATATTGACAAAACAGCTGAGCTTTACAATCAGAAGATAGATAAACACTGGCAGGATTTCACAGAACCGGATATAACCAGAAGAAGAAAATACTACGATGCCCACCACCCCTGGATAATTATAAACGACAGTTTTGATCGTCAATCGGAAGAATATATGCGGGATATTATGGATCAGAGGGGCGATTCCGGGAAGCCGATCGAATTCTTTGAAAAAATCACAGGGGGCGGCACCTCGTCAATCGGAGACAGTATACGCGATTTTTCTGAAGGTGTTGTTGAAGGTGTGGAGAACATATCCACCAGGATTGTTGACAGCATAGAGGGCCTCTTTAAATCATCAGACATTAAAGGGCTTGAGGCGGCAGCAGCTGCAGGTGTTGAAAATATTTCATCATTCAGCTATGATGCCTGTCATTCAGCGTGCCACTCGGCATGCCATTCAGCATGTGTGCACTCAGCATGTCATTCTGCATGCCACTCAGCATGTGTCCACTCAGCATGTCACTCAGCATGCCATTCAGCATGTGTTTCAAGCTTTTAGGTGTAATCTATGAATAGCGGAATATACAGACAAATCGATTCATTTGTAGAGTCTACCCTTGACGTAATTTCTCTGCGAAGTGAGGACTCTCTCCTCATTGTACGCCCAAACAAAATTCAACACCTTAACTCTACCGCCTTTGATATGCTCAACCTCCTCTACAGCAGAAGGAAAAACGCTGAAGATACAGTTTCTGAAATATCCTTAAAGTACGGGATAGAAAGCCTCACTGTTTTAAAAGACCTCTCTGAAATAATAAACACATTAAGCGCAATAATGAATGAGCGCTACGACTCTGCCACAATGATCGAAACCATCCCCTATGAGCCGGGCAATATCGCTCTCCCCATACTCTCTGAAATAGCACTCACTTACAGATGCCAGAACAGATGCGACTTCTGCTACGCTTCAAGCCCTTACAGGGGCGCGGAAAAGCCTGAGATGAACAGCAGTGAAGTAAAGATAATAATAGATAAAATCTGTGATGAGGCAAAGGTCCCCACAATTTCATTTACAGGGGGGGAACCTACACTGAGAAATGATCTCCCTGAGCTAATAGAGTATGCTGCGAAAAAGGGTATGAGGACAAATCTCATTACAAACGGTATCAGATGCTCAGACATGGCATTTGTAAAGAGTCTCGCAGATGCAGGCCTCAAGTCAGCGCAGGTAAGCCTGGAATCCCATGACAATGAAATACACAATACAATTACCGGCAACAGCAGCGCCTTTATAAATACAGTTCAGGGGATTCACAACCTTAAAAACGCCGGTATTCATACCCATACAAACACCACAATATGCAGGGGGAACCGGGATCATCTTATACCGATTGCGGATTTTGTAAAAAAAGAATTTAATGCCCCATACCTTTCAATGAATATGATTATTGCCACAGGGATAGCAAGGGATAATGAAAATATAAATATCGGATACACCACAATCGGGAGCATACTTGAACCTCTCCTTAAATTCTGCGCTGCAAATGAAATTAAGTTTGTATGGTATTCACCCACACCCTACTGCATTTTCAATCCGGTTGACCACAGCCTGGGGTCAAAATCCTGCGCCTGTGTTTCCGGGCTTTTATCTGTTAATCCATCAGGCGAAATACTTCCATGTTCAAGCTACGACAGGGGGATCGGGAATCTGCTGAAAAAGAGTTTCAATAATATATGGAATTCTGACCAGGCCTTATATTACAGAGAGAAGCGGTATGTTCCCCCTCTCTGTAAAAAGTGCGAACTGGAGAAGCTCTGTTCAGGGGGGTGCCCCCTCTACTGGGAGAATGCCGGTTCATTTAAAGAGATTGAGGCAACAGGGAGAAAGGCGCCGTTATTAAAAAATATGCTCTGGTCTATGGAAAAGGGTTTCAGGATAAAAAGTAAAGGTATAAAGGGTATAAAGGGGGAGTAATGAGTACACTGAAAAATATGATATCATTTCTGGAAGAGACTGCCGGATCAATGGACAGGATTAACAGTAAACTTGAAAAAATTCAGGCTCATTTTAACAGTAACTTTAACAATGTTGTTAAGGTACGGAGCGATGAAATTGAATTTCTTCAGAATGAATATTTCAAAGATAAGTCACAATTCCCCCCTGAAGTTACAGAGCTCTTCAACATATCACTTGAAACACAGAAAAAATTATTTCAGGAAAATCTTCAGGACTTGAAAAAGAAAAGTGCAGATATGAATAAGACACTTAATGATATAAATAAAACCAGAATAACCTATATGGAGAGGCTAAAAAAATCGAATATCGCCCTGGATAAAAAAGAGGAAGCCCTGAAAGAGAAAATAGCAATACTTGAAAATGAAATAGAAAATTATAACAGAAAAATTGATGAAATGAATACAGGCTTCGGATTTATTATAAATTTTTTCACCATGAAGAAAAAAGATAAACTGAAAAAAGAGCTTATAGATAAAAGGGATGAATATATAGGACAGATTGAAGATATACGGTCAAGATGGATAAAAGCTGAAGAGGATATCGGGAAAGAGGACTCAAAAATTCAGGAGCAGTGGAATTATCTTCAGGCTGAATATTCCATACTCACAGAAAAAATATTAAATCTTGAAAACAGCAGGGATGATCTTATACGTAAAGGGGCTTTTACTGAAGCTCTTTCCACGCTCACCGGGTCGGAAGAATTTCTGACTCTTAAAGAAAAGATTATAAAACATGAAAACTGTTCCAGATGCGGATCGGCAAATGAAAAAAATATATTTTTCTGCGACTACTGCGGTGAACATTTTTCTGAGAACAGGCCCGATATTGCCGGGAGCCTCATTGAGACAGGTGAGCTTAACATTATTTTCACATCACTTATGGAGGGTGTAAAACAGTGTGTCTCTCATATTGCTTTAATGAGAGGGATTAAAGGGGGGCTTGAAAAATTTATTAAAAGCATAAAAGAGGTAAAAGCAACACAGGACAGGTATTCCCAGCTCCCCACTCTGAAAATTGAAGTACCGGAATTTTCCCGGAAGTTTGCAGAAAATCTGAAAAATATTGATAAAAGCATAGAAGTTAAACTTCACAATATTCATCCTCTCCACTTTGCCGGAGAACTTGAAAAGAGTACAGCATCTGCCCTGGCAGGAACGGAGATAGAAAAATTCTTTAATCTCATGGGAACTGAACTGAACAAAAGAACAAAGGAGCAGTGGTAATGACAGCAAAGATTATTTACGGGGCTATTCTTTTACTTGCAGGAATAATCCATCTTTTTATGGGAACTGTTTTTTTAATAGCCTCATCAGACAATAATACACGCCTCATTATAGGGGTAATGCTCTTTGCAGCAGGTGCGCTCCTCTTTATTGCCGGATACAGGCTTTTCCGGAAAGGGATGGTTTTGAGGCCCGGTGCAATTGAAGGAGTAATTTTAAAAGCTGCTGCTAAAAAGAACGGACGGGTTTCAGAGGATGCCCTGATTGCTGAAACAGGGATAAGGGACCTTACTGTTTTTGAGCTGGGGAAGCTTGTATCGAAAAAACGCGCTCTCCGTGAATCCTCCGCAGAGGGTACATTCTACCTTTTCCCTGAATTCCAGTTTGAACTGAAATTCAAAGCATGCCCCTACTGCGGCAATGACTACCCTGTGAGGATAGATATTGAACAGTGCCCCTCCTGCGGCGGTGATTTAAAATTTACCGGCACATCAGCAGCAGGGGATGACAGATTTTCCATGGACCTTTAATTAAAGCCGGCAGTTGGTTATCTCAGTTTCAATAATCGCAGTAGCACCAACTGCCTCAAGCCTGTCCATTACCTGAACAACATCCGACTTTCTAACCATAACCTTTACAGCACACCAGTCTTCCAGGTCAAGCCTTGACACAGTCGGGGAATCGAAACCTGGTGTAACCTTTTCCGCGTCTTTAAGAAATTTTTCCTTAATATTATATTCAAGCATGCTGTACTGGCTTGCAACAAGTACTCCTTCAATCCTGCGCTTAATTTTCTGAACCCTCTCATCATCAGCTGCAGATTTATGCGCCACAAGGGTTGTTTCATAAACCCCTATATCGCTGAACACTTTAAGATTATTATCCCGCAGGCTGTCCCCTGTTTCAACTATATCAACTATTGCGTGAGCCAGGTTAAGGGCTATCATAATTTCAACAGAACCGTTCATTTCAATACAATTAACATCTACATTATTCTTCTTAAAAAAATCTGTTGTAAGCACCGGAAATGAAGTGGCAATATTTTTCCCTTCAAGCTCCTTAATGCTTTCCGGGGCCCAGCTCTCCTTAATAGCCACGCAGAGCCTGCACTGTCCATATCCAAGGGGAAGTATTTTCACCACATCAGCGTTCCTTTCAAGTATAAGGTCGCTCCCTGTTATTCCAAGGTCAACCACTCCGGAATCAACAAGTACAGGGATATCATCAGCCCTTATAAATATAAAAACTATATCATAATTAGTACAGGTGGCATAAAGATTTCTCCCCTGGGTTCTGAACTTAAACCCTGCTTTTTTCAGCAGCTCAATTGTAGGGTCCTTTAATCTCCCCTTGGATGGGATTGCAAATTTTATTCTGTCTGTTTCTGTAAGATTCATTTATCTTTTCTCCCTGCTTTTTCCTCAAGACCCCCGGTTCCGAAACGTCTTTCCAGCTCACCCCTGATTTCATCAAGACCAACCCCCCTGTATGATGCAAGAACAAAGGTATGAAAAAGGAGATCACATATTTCATATGTAAGATGCTCTTTCCCATCTTCCAGGGCAGCTTCGCAGACCTCTTCAGCTTCTTCAAGGATCTTGCTGTTGATCTTGTCTGTCCCTTTCTGCATCAGTGAAGCCACATAAGACTTTTCTGAGGGGGTCATCTTTCTGTCATATATTACATCAAAGAGTCTGTCAAAAATATCTTTATTCATTACTTTTCCTGTTTAACCGGATAATTCCGGAATGTTGTTCCCCCTGTCCCCCATAGGGGGCACGAGTTAATTAATTTCAACGTTAATAATTTATTTTTTCACCCGACATATTATTCTACAAATCTTTTCTATCCCCAATATATTGCTGCACAAATCTTTTGCAAGCTCAATAATTTAAACGAATTTTTAACACTATAATTTCTCTACTTACTCTAGTATTTCTTTTACGTGCCCCCTCCAGGGCGCCCTCTGCTTGTACTGAGCTCGCCGAAGTAAGCAAAGCGAAGAAGTACCCTTGGGGTAGACAGGGGGCCGACTCCAATAATTGTTAAAATATATTAATGGCGCTACTGCAAAAAGTCTGCCACAGAGACACAGAGTCACAGAGGTACGGAATTTTATAGAAATTAGTAATCAATAATACATATTTGCAAAAAATTGCAAATATATTTATATACGATTTCATATATCTGTATAATTAGTTCATCTTTCTCTGTGTCTCTGAGCCTCTGTGGCAAAATAAGTTACTTTTTGCAGGAACGCCATTAATTACTACTTCCAATAAAAGATAGATTTAGTCAAGAGGAAATGTGTATGCGGAAGCTTTGAACAATTTCAGGCTTTATCCTTGTCCCATCTTGATCTTATCCTGTCCGGATCGATCTCGGAAATAGAATTGAAGAGATAATCGGGCTGATAAGGATACCTGGAAAGCGCTTCCCTGGATGTAACACCTGTTAAAACAAGGCAGCATGTCATCCCCGCTTCCATACCCCCCACAATATCAGTTTCCATGCGGTCCCCGATCATAAAAGAGTTTCTGGTGTGAACCATAAGTTTCTTTCTGGCCCAGTACATCATTGCCGGATTCGGTTTCCCGAGAAAATATGGGGTAACACCTGTTGCTTTTTCTATTGGCGCAACAAGGGCTCCGCAGGCAGGTACCGGGCCCCTGTCTGTTGGTCCTGTAATATCGGGATTAGTGGCGATAAATTTTGCCCCCTCCTGAATAAGCCATGTGGCTTCCATAATCCGCACATAGTCATACTCTTCTGTTTCACCTACAATTACATAATCCGGTTTTTTATTTGTTATTGTAACGCCCATTGCTTCAAGTTCCAGCTTCAGCCCCTTCCCCCCGATAACATAGGCGCTGCAGTTTTTTTTCTGATAATCAAGAAAACTTGCTGTAGCCATTGCAGATGTGTAAAAATACTCCTCACCCACATTAATCCCTAACTTATGGAGCCGCTCCTTCAGTTCAGCAGGTGTATGATACGAATTATTAGTAATAAAAAGAAATTTATGTTCTCCTTCAAAAAGTCTGTCAACAAACTCATTAGCCCCTGGAATAAGATTATACCCCTTATTGATAACACCATCCATATCTATAAAAAAAGCCTTCTGTATACTAAGTTCATCTACTGTATTTAAAATAATCAGATCTTTCTCAGACATATTTTAAGTACCCCCTCTTTTAGCAGAATTAACTGCTTCTATTACATCATCAGCTGAATAGATATCCCTGAGACATAGGGGATTCCGGAAATTTTCTCCCGGGGGGAATACGGCAAGGAATGGTATTGCCCTGCTCCCCAGCATAAACATAAGCTTCTCCCCCTCACTCCCTGAAGATGTTATATCAGCGATCATAACATTAACCCTTTCATCAGCAAAGGCTCTCTTTACGCTGCTTTTCTCAAGAGTCATTTTCTCCACAAGCTTACAGTTAGGGCACCAGTCAGCAGTAAACACCACCACAGATACAATACCCCTATCCCTGTTTTCAAGCAGCAGCTCTGAAGAGAAACCGTGATAAGCTACTCCAGCACCATCAGCCGGCAAATAGAGATATTTAAAAGATATAAAATACCCTGACCCTGATATTGCCAGAAATAGAAGAAAAGCTGTAATTTTCTGAATACCCTTTTTTTCAAAAGAACCGTACCTGCCGAAAATCCAGAGCCCCATTCCTATAAAAACAAAAAAGAGAATTGAAGCTGTTCGATGATAATCATCAAGTATTCCAAGCAGATATACTACTGTTAATATAAGGAGAAACCCCATAAAGGTCTCAAAAAAAATCATCCAGCTCCCCGGTTTTGGTATAATTTTCACCAGGTCCGGTTTAAAAGACATCACTATATATGGTGATGCCATCCCTATTCCGATTGAGATAAATACCATAAATATAACAGATGGGGGCTGATTAAAAGTCCATGCCAGTGTCCCGCCGAGAAAAGGGCCGCTGCAGGGTGTTGCCAGAAGAGTGGCAACAATCCCCTTTACAAAAGCATCAGAATAAATACCCCTTTTTTTTGCCGCAATCACACCTGCCGCAGCCGGGGGGGTAATAGAGAAAACCCCGAAGAGTGAAAGTGCAAGAGCAAAAATAAATGCAGCCATAAAAACTATAAATCCCTGATTCTGGAAAAGCCCCCCCCAGCTGTATCCGCCGTATGCTGCCAGTGTGGCTAATATAAAAAAACTGAGAATAATACCTGAAGAGAAGAGGAGCCCCTGGAGAATAATCACTTTTTTCTCCTGCCCCGCATTCTGCACAAAGGACATTATTTTAAGGCTCACTACAGGGAGTACGCAGGGCATAAAATTCAGAATAAAACCTGCAATAAGTCCAAAAATAATTGCTTCCAGAAATCCCGACATTGAAGCCCCTTTATACTGAGGTTCAAAAACAAACTCCTCCAGACTCATAAAAGCCTTCCCCCCGGTCTCAACGGTATCAATAGACCCTGACTTTACAGAAGAATAAACCGGATCAGGGGGAGCATTCAGCGCAGCATATTCCCCCAATGAAGCAAAGCCCGCTTTCCTGTGAAGATTAGAAGCTGAATCGATCTGGAGCATAACCTCCCGTTTAACAGGGAGGCATATGGAATCATCACATATGAGCATTGAGACTTCAAGTTTTACCGGCTGGCGAGGCTCTGACCCCGCCTTACCCATTTTAAGTAAAACCGGTATTCGCACCAGACCCTTATAGATATAAACATGATCTTTATCACCAGGGGCAAAATACTTCTCCCCTTCAGGATATCTGGCACTTGCTGTAAAAGGGGAACCATCCGCGCTATTGACCTCAATGGCCATACCTGTGCCCGGCCCTTTTGGGTTGGCATAGGTATAGAATTCATCAGGAAGCTCAACAGCAATAACCGCATAACCTTTCGGTGAAGAGATATTAACCGGACCTGATATATTATATACAGCAACCTGATCTTCAGGGTAGGGTTCATAACTCCAGAGGTATGAAAAATTATTGAGGAAGAGAAACAGGAAAAAAATTATAGCTTTAGGAAATAAATGCTTTATAGAATATTTCATCTTTAAAAATCATCCCTGAGATATTTAATAAAATCTGCAACAATACCGGCTGTAATACCCCAGATCACCTCTTCCGGGGTTTTATAAACATATACTTTCAGTTTAAATTCCCCCCAGGGTTCAAGATACCTTTCAGGTAAACCGAGTTCTTTTACAGGGAGATAAACTTTCTCTTTACCGGAAATCTCATCATATTCTGAAGAGAGGAATCTGGTCATAATATAGTATATTTCAGGGTCATTCTCCTGGAAAAAAGTTACAGGGAGGGTAAACACTCTTTCAACTTCGTCCCTGTTAAAATCGAGAGATGCCGGATCAGTTTGCAGTATTCCCACAAATATATCTATTACCGCACCCATTGGCGCCACAAGTGTGTCCAGACGCCCCACAACTGTTATGTCATCTTCACTTATTCCAAGCTCTTCACAGGTTTCTCTCACTGCAGTGCTTTTTTTATCCTGATCATACCTGCTGTCAAATATCCCGCCCGGGAAGCAGACCTCACCCCCCTGCCGGATATGCTCGCTCCGTTTCTGGAAGACAAAGTGATATTCCCCGTCAATCTCTGCAAGGAGAAGCATCACCACAGAATTGGGATAATCATCCCTGCCGTAAATGCCCGGTTCGTATGGAAGCCTTGATAGAACTTTTGCCAGATCATCCCTCTTCATTCAATCCTCCGGTAAAAATCGATAAAAAACCAACTCATCATATCACTAACCTTAGAATGAGCAAAGCAATTTATTAAAAAAACCGTTTCATCCCTATCATAAATAAAATTATTGACCTTGCCGGTTAATATAATTTATTATTAATTATGGCTCATTCGAGATTATTTGAAAAAGTATTAATGTTATTAATACCCACATCTACCAGATTCAGCCCCCTGTCCCCCAAAGGGGGCACGTAGAAAGAACGCTTGAATAAGGTAATGAACTTCCGCAAAGTATTGGAATTTAATCATTGCAAATTATAGATAAAGATGTATTAAACAATATGGAAATAGTTAAAGGAATGATAAGAATAAATTAACAAATTGATTTTAAATAAGCACGTGCCCCCTTTGGGGGACAGAGGGAAAAAGTATTTAAAATATTAGAAGCAGGAATATTATAACAGATATAAGGAGAGGCTTATATGGAATTCAAAAATATAGTTAAACAGAACAGAAGCTACAGACGCTTTTATGAAGAGCGGCCAATCCCGCAGGATGATCTTATAGAGCTTATTGATATGGCCAGGCTCACACCTTCTGCTCAGAATCTTCAGCCTTTACGATACATCCCCGCATCAGATAAAGAGAAATGCTCTATCATATTCACCTCCCTCTACTGGGCCGGGTATCTCACAGAATGGCAGGGCCCGGATGAAGGGGAAAGACCATCAGCATATATAATCATTCTATCCGACACCTCTGTTTCAAAATCGGTTAAATGGGACCATGGAATTGCCGCCCAGACAATTCTTCTTGGTGCAGTGTCTAAAGATTATGGAGGATGCATAATCGGTTCCATAAATAAAGATAAACTGAGGGGAGACCTTAAAATCCCTGAACAATACGAAATTGAACTTGTAATAGCACTTGGCCATCCGAAAGAAAATGTTATTGTAGAAGAAATTGATAAAAACGGGAACATTAAATATTATCGCGATGAAAAGTTGAATCATCATGTACCTAAAAGAAAACTCAGGGATATTATACTCGATCTATAGAATGCCGGAAATTGAGATGGATAAAGAAAAATTTATGGGGAAAGCCCTGGATCTTGCAGCTCTTGCAGCAGATGAGGATGAAATCCCTGTAGGTGCGGTTATTGTTGACAAGGGGGTCATAATAGGGGAGGGCTTTAACAGGAACAGAGCCGGGAATGACCCCACACTACACGCGGAAATTATAGCAATACGTGAAGCAGCCGCTTTCCTGGGGAATGAAAGGCTCACCGGTTGTGATATTTATGTTACCAAGGAACCTTGCGCAATGTGCGCAGGGGCGATTATACACTCCAGGCTGAAAAAGGTAATTATCGGAGCTGATGATATCAAATACGGGGCATGCGGTACTGTCTTCGACATATGCGGCAGCAGGCTGATGAACCATATCCCGGAAATAGAAAAAGGGATTCTACAGGATCAATGTTCCCGCATACTCAAAGATTTCTTCTTAAAAAAAAGGAAAAATAATCCTCCGGTCTAATCCCGACACAGAAACTCAGGACTTACCCCCGGTTTAAGCTTCAGAAGAACCAGCGGTATATGGAAATTTCGCCCCATATCCCTGTTTTTATTTATATCAACAGAGACATCGATAAATCTTTCCTCAAATTCCGGGTGTTCAAAGGTTATACGAAAATCTACTTTATCAGCCGAATCAGGGAGAGAGCCATCTACAAATGGCCAGAAATGATAATATCCCCTTGTAGCGGTTTTAGTTATATAAGGGTTTTCCCAGTTGTTATCAACCATGGGAGCACAAGCCCCTGCATAAACAAGTGAAACCTTAATCTCCGGAACTATCGAGAGTGTTGATTCTTCAAGAACCTCCCCTATTATATGGGGGGTTAATCCTGCCCGCCACCCTTCATCGGTTCCTGCTTTTTCTAAATCAGAATCGCGTCTTTTTGAAAAAATATCAATAGCCTCATAAATAAGGAAAAGAAGATCTGTATGCTGCTGGAACTTCAGCCTTCTATCGATGCTGCTGTGCATTACCCCCCTTTCACCAGTCACATACCTGGCCGGCACCCTGTTAAGGGCATAGGCAATAACATCACTTTTAGAAAAATTCTCATTCTCTAAAGAATCATCCCTTTCAAAAACCTGATCCACTATATCTGATACAATAAATTCCATTAAATTAAAATATTCCATAGATCTCTTATTTTCTCCTCATCTTTTTTTTAAAGGAAATATCGATTACTTCAACAATATCACTTACCGGATAAAATGTCAGCCCTTTTTTAATATATTCAGGGATATCAGCAAGATCTTTCATATTCCCTTTAGGAAGAATCACATGCTTCACGTCAGCCCTTTTAGCTGCAATAACCTTCTCTTTAACCCCCCCCACAGGGAAAACCCTCCCTGAAAGGGTAAGTTCACCAGTCATTGCCAGGTCAGATGATACTATCTTTCCGGTAGCCATTGAATATATTGAAAGAGCCATTGTTATCCCTGCAGACGGCCCGTCCTTAGGGGTAGCTCCTGCAGGGACATGAAGATGAACCAGGTGATTATCAAAAATATCCCTTGCTCTCCCTTCATCCTGAAGAAGATGATTAACGTAAGTATATGCAATGCCGGCAGACTCAGTCATAACCTCGCCAAGCTGCCCTGTAAGCTTAAGCCCCGGACCACCCTTGGTTTTCACAGCAATCGACTCAACAGACATTGTAACCCCTCCAAAAGATGTCCATGCCAAGCCATTGACAATTCCAGGTTTTTTTGTTGGCAGCTTCTCATCATCGGCAAATATTTCTATACCAAGGTATTCCCTTATCTGCTCATTTGTTAATACACCCCGTGGGATTTCCCCCCCCTTTGCCATAATGGTGACAGTCTTCCTGCAGATCTTTTCAATGTTTCTCTCCAGATTTCTGACCCCCGCTTCTCTTGCCCAGCTGTTTATTATTTCCATGAACCCGTTTTTATCTATTTTCACATCCCCTTTTTTAAGGCCGTGCATCTTCAACTGCTTGGGGAGAAGATATTTTCTTGCTATCTCATATTTTTCCAGGGCAATATAGCCTGAAAGCCTTATAACCTCCATCCTGTCAGCCAGAACCTGAGGGATTGTATCAAGGGTATTGGCAGTTGTAATAAAAAGCACATCAGAAAGATCAAATGGCACATCAAGATAATAATCCCTGAATTCACTATTCTGCTCTGGATCAAGGACCTCCAGAAGCGCTGAAGCCGGATCCCCCTGAAAGCTCTGCCCCATCTTATCAATCTCATCAAGCATAAACACGGGATTTTTCTTTTTTATTATCTTAAGGCCCTGCATTATCTTACCCGGCATTGCACCGATATATGTTTTTCTATGACCTTTGATTTCAGCTTCATCTCTCATCCCTCCAAGAGATATGCGGAAGAATTTCCGGTTAAGGGCCTTTGCTATAGACTTGCCGAGAGATGTTTTCCCCACACCCGGAGGCCCCACAAGGCAGATGATAGACCCTCTGGCGTCCGGTTTTATTTTTCTAAGGGCTATAAATTCAATTATTCTTTTTTTAACGTCTTCAAGGCCGTAATGATCCTTATCAAGAATTTTTTCAGCCCATTCTAGATCGATAGAATCCTCTGTGACAGAATTCCATGGGAGGGAGAGCACTGTATCTATGTAGTTCTTTGTAACAGAATATTCTGATGATGCTGTCTCCATATAGAGAAAACGCTCAATCTCATCCTGCATCTTTTCCTTGACTTCACCTTTAAGAGCCAGCTCCTCAAGACGCCTTTTCATCTCCTTTACTTCGACACTCCGCTCATCCTCGTCAATACCGAGTTCATGCTTTATTGCCTTAAGCTGCTCCCTTAAAAAAAAGTCCCTCTGCTGTCTGTCAATTTTATCACTTATCTGGTGATGAATTTTTTTCTGTACATCTGCTACTTCCATCTCCTTATGCAGAAGATGAAGCACCATACCGAGTCTGTCCCTCACATTAAGCTCTTCAAGAACATCCTGGTACTCATTCTTTTCCAGATTAAGAATCGATGTAACAAAGTCACCGATCTTCCCCGGTTCCTCAACATTAAGCATTGTAAGCTTCATCTCTTCAGTAAAAAGAGGATTATTCTCCGAAAGAAGTTTCAGTTTCCCCAGAATCTCCCTTGTGAGGGCTTTAATCTCCATTTTATTCTTTCTGCTCATATTATCTTCAAGATAGTCTACCCTTGCAAGGAGGAACTTTTTACTGTCCAGAGGTTCAGAAATTCTGAATCGCTTTACACTGTTGATAAGAACATTCACCCCGCCGTCAGGAAGATTAATCTTTTTCAGAATTTTCGCAGCTGTGCCGTATGAATAAATATCTTCAAAATCGATCTCATTTTTTTCGTCATCTTTTATCATAACAAGGCCTATAGCGCGGGATTCACTTAATGCCCTGTCTATAACCTTGGTAAATCTCCCCTGGGAAATTATCAGGGGTGTCACTATTCCGGGAAAAATAGGTCTGTATCTTATAGGTATGATATACAGCTGTTCCGGCAGAACAAGATCAGCAGAATCAAAATCCCCTTCAAAAAAATCCGTTTCCAGTGTAAAATCTCCATTATCGTTCATTAAGTCTTCAATATCCATCAATAATACTCCACCACTATATATTTACTAAAACTCTCTTGATTCAATTCTGCCCCCGTTTCCCTGAATATAACATTTTTTTTCACAGTGATTATTTAATCCACTAATCTTTTTTTAAATTTTAAAAAATTTTTCAAAAAAAAACTCTCCAAATTCGTTTAATATATAAGGCCTTTTCTCTGGAGAGTAAAAGAATGATAAAATACAACCTCTTTGCATTACTTCTGATTCTTTCTATTCCTGCACAGCTTAGAGGGGGACTGGTAATAAATGAAATATCAACCAGCAGCTCCCCTAACTGGGTTGAAGTGAAGCTTACCGGAAATATCGAGTCAATGGATATTTCACAACTAATGGTTACAATGTACTACGGGAAAAGCGAAAAAATTGCAGACTCCCCTGTTACGCTGAAAAACTGCAATGATCCCTCCACCCCCTTTGATGACAGATTTGCCGTAATACATTTTACATCTATTCCGCTCCCTGATGAAACAGATGAGGCAGGCGACCTTAACGGCAACGGGGTTCGCGATCTCTACTGTGACAACTACGGCCTATGGAATACTGACACTGTAGTGGCAATTGATACAGATAAAGACCCGGGAAACGGCGGAATCATCGATTTTGTTGCATTGTCAAACAGAGACGGTTCGATACATACCTCTATAGCCGGATATATCAATAAAGCTGTAGAGCATGGAGAATGGATTAACTGCACCTCAGAGAATCTCCAGAACTGTGCTGTTGACATAGGGCCATCAGGCCTTAACAGCTACTCAACTGCAGCAAGGAAACCGGGTGCAGATACAAACTCACCGGATGATTTCGCCATAACACCCTTTGCCACGCCGGGCCGGGAAAATATAATTGATCCCCAAAAAGGGAAAAGGAAAATATTGAGGCATGAATCTAAAAAAATCACTCACCTCTACCGGAGAAACCCCTCAAAGATAAGTATCCCGGTTTTTCTCTATGAACAAAGCAGCCTTAAGCTGAGAATTTTTTCTTCAACCGGAATACCAGTATATTCATCCGACTTAATACAGAATATCAATCCCGGCTATTTCATCTTTACCATCAGCGACCGTGACCTTAAGGGTAAATCCCTTACAGGGATCTACCCGATAAAGATTGAAGCCGTGGCACGCTCCAACCGCGGTTCTGAAACATCTACGATTCTCCTTATAATGGTGAACCAAAAATGAAACTCTCAATAATTATGGCCATTGCAATTGCCCTGGGAAATGCATTTGAATATCAAAGCCCTGACACGGGGGGACTGTTCCCCTACACAACAGCCGCAGAGGATTATTCATCAGGCGGGATAAGAGGCAACCCCTCCCTTCTCCCCTTTTCAGAGGGCTTTGCAATTTCCGGATCAGCATCACGGCCATACTCGGAAGAGGAACTTATGGCCGGATCATCCGCTTTCCAGTACAGCAGTCACTCAGCAGGATTTCAGGCTCTATGGAGCCACTTCGGTACAGATATATACAGAGAGAATATCTACTCGGCAAAATTCGGCTACTCCCCCATATCTTTGATATCTCTCGGACTCAGCTGCAGCGCCTATTCTGTTAAAATAGGGACTGAAGAAATTTCTGATGAGATAAACTTCTTTGACTACGGAGCATCAGCAACATTACGTCCCTTCGATTTTATGGATATTTCCTTTGTGCAGAACAATATAAATTCCCTTTTAAAAAATTCCAATAAAGGAACCATATACCCGGAAAGGAGCGCCGGGATTCTTCTAAAACCTGACAGAGGCCTGTCGATTACATGGAACATCACTAATACTTCAGTTAAAAGGGTAAATACATTCACTGCTGTGGTCAATCCGCTACCCATATTATCCCTTTCCGGAGGATACTCAAGGGAGACATCATCATACGGCACTGCCGCTTCTATTTTTATATCCGGTTTTAAAATCACCTACACCCTTATTTATCATTCCTACCTCGGTTATACTCACAGCGCTGGAATAACCTTTCTTACTAATCGGGGAACAGAATCAATCAGCTACAGGAAAAGCCCCGGCTTTATTAAAAAGGACATCCCCCCTCTTAATATTAACAGCGCCCCATATGAAGATATTGTTAATCTCCCGGGCATAAGTGAAACCTATGCAGAAAGGATTGTGGCTTATAGAGAAAGCATAGGCCCTCTCTCAGCTGATGCCCTTGCAAGGATCGGCATGAACAACGATGAGATTAAAGCTATAGATGAATACATCTACGGGCTGGAACGGGACAGGGTATCTCTGCAGAATGAGAAGACCAGGCCTGTTTTTACCCCCTATAAAAAGCGTGAAAAGAGGGAGGATAAAACCAGAAGGCTTTTCAGGAGCATGCTTGCAAAGGGGATACCTGCAGGGCGGGGGATTGAATACAGCAGGCTTGCCGCTTCAGGGGAAAAATCCCGGTTTCTCAAACTCCTCCAGGGTGATACAAAACTGACAGAACTTCAGAAAAAAGAGATCAGAAGAATATGCGGAATTTAATCAGTTCAAAGATAAAAATTATTATTCTTCTGATTCTGCTCATCAATTCAGCAGCAGCAGAAATGAAGAGAACATTTCCTGAAATCTCCGTCAATCTGAGAAATGAGATCCGCCACGATATTATCGATTATGATGAGCAGAAGGAGCTGCTTCTGCTTAAATCACGCTCAACATTCCTGATCGGTGAGCAGTTCACCCTTAATTATACAGGGATTAAAAACTTCACTGACCATGAATATTTATATACCTGGTATATTCATCTTTCCGGAATCGGGGATAATAGTGAGATAATACTCGGGAGCTACAACCTTAACTTCGGATCAGGTCTTCTCATGGGGAGAAAAATATTTGTTTCATCAGATCCCTTTACGCAGCGTTTTACAGCTTCCAGAGAGAAGGCTCTGTCACCTTCAATAAACGGAAACCCTGTTTACTCATTCACAGGAGCAGCAGCAGGTATTTATTACCATGGTGAAAATTTTAAAATTTCCATTCTACCCTTTCTCTCATGTCAGGAAAGATTTATTAAACCTGAATCTGCAGATGACGGCTATATTACATCCTCCCTTGCAACATTAAACACAAAGCTGTATAACAGCGGAGGTGATGAACCGGTTTACATTATCAATTACGGAATCATGGGTTCTATGACCCTCTTCAATCACTTTACCATAGAGACCTTCGGTTTTGAAACCGATCTTAAAAAAGCTGACTTAAGTGACATGAGGTGGGACGCTGAGAAATACGGCCTTGATGAAGGTTTAAGCAGAATGAGTTACGGCGGTATTTTTCTACAGTATGCTGATGAAAATATTTCTCTTTTCTTTGAGCAGGGAATTTCACGAAAGCATACTGACGAGATAATTGATGGATATGCACTTATGTGGGGAACAGCCTTCAGAAGCGGAATTTTCAGATTTTCCCTTCAGGGAAAATCTGCAGATACAAATTTTCAGGCAGATTATTCATCAGGGAGCCGCATGCCGGAAAAAACCTGGGAGATGAAAAGCACCATCACACCGGTTCAGTCAGTTATGATTGGACTCACTATTTACAGCCGGAACTATCTTCTTGGAGGATATAACCGTCCCGATATACAAGGGACACTCAGAGAGGAGGTAACTGCTGAAATAAAAGCTTCCAGAGACCTGGACATTAAATTTTCCATAAAAAGTCTCAGCTATTACAGCGATGATTATGAGAAAAAAAAATACCAGTATATTATGAGCGCAGACCATAAACCGTTTAATTTTTTTTCTCATATAACAGGCGGTATGATTCAAACATATGACGGGGAGGAATCACAGTCCATTTCTCACAGTATAAAATTAATCCCCTTCAGCGGATTCATATTACAGTGGGGGTTTTCATACATCAACATTTCCAGGGATAATTATATTTACTCCGGTGTACCTCCGGGATCAGGATCACTCTCCGGAACTTACAGATTTACTGAAACAGGATATGGAACAGCAGCAAAAATCGCATACAAATGGAATAAAAATTCAGTTTACATAAGGTGTGAAAAAACCGTAATAGGGGAGAAAACTAAAAGAAAGATTGAATCAGCCTTAAATCTACTGTTTTAATCTTTCATATATTTCAGCTGCTTCCTGAAGGAGAATATCCCTGTCATTAATCTCAGGATTATCCAGCACAAGTTCAAGAAGCTCTTTTAGAATAGTCCCTATAATAGGACCAGGTTTAAGATCAAAGGCATCCATTATTATATTTCCATTTATATCAAGATCAGTAACAGTAATGGCATTTTCCGCTTCAATAATCATATCAATTCTTTCCTGAAGCTTTCTAATAGGTTCAGGTATACCGAAACGGGTTCCGGTCCCGCTCCTGTCAGCCTCTCTCAGGGTGAAAAGTTCAGGGAGATTTTCTACACCCACTTTACGCATAAATCTTCTCACAGCACCGTCGGTCCAGTCATTGGTATAATGAAACATATGATTAATAACAAGATTGTTCACCTTATCAATTTCATAATTAGAGAATTTAAGCCTCTTCATAATTCTCCGCACAATACGCGCGCCTATAACTTCATGATTATAAAAAGTATAATCACCATCATCCCCCATCCTTTTTGTCTGCACCTTACCTATATCATGGAAAAGTGCGGCAAGACGAACCAGCGGATTACCCCTGAGAGCCGCATCGCAGGAATATATACAGTGATGATATATATCATAAATATGGAATCTGTTCTGCTCAACATTATAAGCTTCAGCCAGTTCAGGAAGGCACAACTTAAGGAGTCCCGATTTACGCATATATTCAAACCCGATCGAGGGTTTCTCTGTTTCAAGAAGCTTAATAAGCTCCTCTCTTATTCTCTCAACAGAAACCATTGCTGCCACGTCAAGAGCATCAGTAATCGAATTAAAGGTATCCTCTTCAATAGCGAAATTCAGTCTTGAAGCAATCCTGCAGGCTCTGTAGGTTCTTAGCCCGTCCTCTTTAAACCTTTCCCCCGGAGCACCGATAGTTCTTATAATCCCATCCTTAATATCAGAAAGACCATTAACATGATCAATTATTTCATTTGTTTTAATATCATAAGCCATGCCGTTTATTGTAAAATCACGCCTCTTTACATCCTCCTGGAGGGATGAGGCAAAAGACACCGATTCAGGACGCCTTCCATCAAAATATTTACCATCCGCCCTGTATGTTGTAACCTCAAACTCAAGGCCGCTAACAAGAACTGTAACAGTGCCATGTTTAACCCCTGTAGGGATAACCCTTTTAAAAAGCTTCATCACCTGCTCAGGCCTGGCATTTGTTGCAAAATCGTAATCGTAAATATCCAGTCCCAGAAGAAGATCACGAACCGAACCCCCCACAAGGTAACATTCATATCCATTGTCATAAAATTTCTTTACAAAACTGGAGAGAGGTTCATAGAAATCATCAGGAATATTGACAGATTTATTTAATAGCATAGTAGTTTCTGTTTTCATAATAGGTATTTACCAGATAAATATCAACAGCATTATAGTCAATAAGGAATTTACACAAAATAGCGTAAAAAACAAGGTGTAAAATCAGTAATTATACCCAATAACATTCTTCACTTTAATAATGCTGTTTCCCGTACCCGCGCCGCCTTGAGCGGTGCGGGTACGGGAATATTTTATTCAAAATATAATTAAATAATTAAGACCGGGGGAAAAACTTAATCTATTTCAGATCCGGCAAATGGCCTTGCTGTTACAGGTTTAGATATTTCCGATTCATGATTATAAACTGTACCAGGCCTGTATGAATCGTAGGCGCTCACAGAAAAATAGTAAAGCACCGTATTTTCAATTGACGGATATATGAGCACACCCCGCCGGTCAGCCTGTTTATTCTCATCAATTACAGAGTTATCGATTTTAATCTCCACATAATTCCCGGAACCTGTCTCATTTGTTATTCTGTTACCCCTGACCTGTGAGATAATACCGTCATATCTGCCATTTACCGCACCGTAATAGACCCTGTATCCGGAAATATCGTGATCAACATTCTTCTTCCATCTGAGAATAACATGCCTGTCCCCGGCCTTTACAACCTCAAGAAACATGGGGGTATCGGGAGCTTTATCAAGCCTGTAATTGACCTTAACATTCTGAAGCAGAGGGGAACTTTTCCCGTCCGGTGATGCAACAAGATGGGCCCTCCACTGATAATATTTCCCCCTCAAGTACTCCCCATCTTCACCTTTCATCAGAAAAATTCGTCTCTGATTATTATCGACCCTGTACCATTTAAGATTCATATCCCTTTCATCAAAAAATGTGTCTGAGATACGGAACTCCATCCATATATAGCTTTCCCCCGGAATATGCGCCTGCCATGATAATTCTGTAACAGAAGTTCCTGTACCGGCAAAAGTATGAACCGGGCTGGTTATAACACCCTCCCTGTTATAAGGTATCCTACCTGCAAAAGAACTCCCTTTGTAACGGGTAATAGCCAGATCTCTGGTCTCTTTAAGATTTTCAAAGAATGCGTAGGAAATACGGAACTCATCAAGAAATCCGTTAAAATCTGAAGCCAGGGTAACAAGGGGGAGATCAAGGCATTGAAAATTTTCATCAATTGAATTTCTATGTCCGAATGAAGGTGTATATACTGAATCATACGGCGTCCCCCCTGCAGTCATAAAGAGTGACTCCTCTTCCACACCGTCAATAAAGCGCGCAAGTTTCCCGGAAATTCTGTCATAACTGAGACTGAAATGATACCATTTATCGGGAGAGAGCGGGGCCCTACCTGTGAGGATCCGGCTCTCCCATGAACCGTCAGGGAGCTGAAAAAGATTATGCAGGTGAACAATAAGCCTCTTATTTCTTAATGTAATTTCGATCCCTTTTTTCATCCCTGAAAAATATCCTACTCTTGAAAAAAGGGTCCCCCTGCGCATCTCCCTGGCATTAAACCTGAACTCAATATTAAAGGAACCGAGATCGCCGCAGCTTCCAAGCCATAAAGAATTAACTGTTTTTACCCTCACTGAATGATCAGCGCGGAAAAAAGAGGCACACCCCCTGCCGAAACCGCCGCTTTCAGTGGAGAATATATAGTTCCCCGCATTTATTTCATATTTACCTGAATCATCACGAATATACTGATCCCCCGGCTTATCAAAGGAGAGAACAATATCTGTAAGGAGGGGATCTTTATCATCACGATAGGAGATATCGTTAATGGAATAAGCCCTGTTCCCGTCAGGGAGGAGAATTCTTTTGACATTATGAAGAGATTTATCTGAAAAATCGGAGAAAACAATCTCCCCCGATTCATGCCGCGATGAGGCAGAGAGGAGCTGTGCAAAAAGAAAAATAATAACAATTTTACTGAGAGATCTTTTCATAGAAATAATATCGGCACATATTACCCCTTATTCTTCAATTTTTCCTATTTTATCAACACGCCTCTGGTGTCTTCCACCCTCAAAACCGGTTTTAAGCCACACCTCAGCAATTCTTACAGCCAGATCCTCGCCTATAACACGCGCGCCAAGTGCAAGAATATTGGCATTGTTATGAAGCCTGGACATTTCAGCCATAAACTCATTAAAGCATAGGGCTGCTCTGACCCCTTTAACCTTATTCGCGGCAATGGAGATCCCTATACCTGTACCGCATATAACAATCCCCGCATCAGCCTCACCTGAGGCAACCATTAATGCAGCTTTTTGAGCATAATCGGGATAGTCGCAGGAATCTTCAGAATCTGTTCCTGCATCAATAAAATCGTATCCCTCAAGCTTATCCTTTAAAATACCCTTAAGCCTGTAACCTGCATGATCAGAAGCAATTACAATTTTCATCAGTTCCCCTTAATTACAATATTCACAAGCTTGCCTGGTACAGATATCACCTTAAGAGGGGCTCTCCCCTCAAGAAGCTCAATAATCCTGGGATGATTTAAAACAAGCTTCTCCATATCATCCTTACCAAGATCCGCGCTAACATCAATCTTAACACGGACCTTGCCGTTTATCTGCCCTACGATTGTAATTTCATCATCCCTGGTAAGCTCCTCCACCCATGCAGGCCAATCTTCATAGGCAAGTGTATCCTTATGGCCCAGCATACTCCACATCTCCTCACCCATATGAGGAGCATAGGGTGAAAGTATAAGCACAAAGGGTTCCCATAATTTCCTATAGCACTTTTCATGCTTAATTGCCTCATTGATAAAAATCATCATCTGTGCAATGGCAGTATTAAATTCAAGGTCAGATGTATCATTGGTAACTTTCTTTATTGTTTTATGCAGCACCTTAACAAGTTCAGCAGGGGGCTCTTCATCAGTAATCTCCCTCACTGAGATATTCCATACCCTGTTAAGAAACCTGTGTACACCGGCAAGACCGCTGGTGGACCAGGGCTTTGAAACCTGCAGAGGCCCCATAAACATCTCGTACATACGCATAGAATCCGCGCCGAAATCTTTTATAATATCATCAGGATTGATTACATTTTTCAACGACTTGGACATTTTTGCAATTACCCGCTCAAGTCTCTCACCTGTATTCTTTTCAACAAAAACATCGGTTTCCGTCTCTTCAACCTCATCTACTGCCACAAGGGATTTGTTTTTCCTCTGAAAAGCGTAGGAGGTAATCATACCCTGGTTTACAAGGCGCTGGAAAGGTTCATCTGTATTAACAAAACCGAGATCAAAAAGGACCTTGTGCCAGAATCTCGCGTAAAGGAGATGAAGAACCGCATGCTCAGCCCCCCCCACATAAAGATCTACAGGCATCCAGTAATCCATTTTCTCCTTTGAAACAAACCCGCCGCTGTTATGCGGATCAAGAAAGCGCAGATAATACCAGCAGGACCCTGCCCACTGAGGCATGGTATTGGTCTCCCTTTTGCCTGGACCGCCGCATTCCGGACATTTTGTGTTTACCCACTCATCAATCCCGGCCAGAGGTGATTCACCGGAACCTGTGGGCTGATAACTCTTTACATCAGGTAGTGTAAGGGGGAGTTCCTCCTCAGGAACAGGTACAATGCCGCACTTTTCACAATGCACAAGGGGGATCGGTTCACCCCAGTATCTCTGCCTGCTGAATACCCAGTCCCTGAGCTTATAATTTACTGATCTGCGCCCCAGATTTTTCTCTTCAAGCCAGATAGATATTTTTTCAATAGCATCTTCCTTATTGAGACCATCAAGTAAACCGGAATTAACATGAACACCGTCACCTGTAAAAGCCTCCTGCTCAATATCACCCCCCTTAAGTACCTCAACGATGGGGAGATCAAATTTTTTTGCAAATTCCCAGTCCCGCTGATCATGCCCCGGAACAGCCATAATCGCCCCTGTTCCGTAGGAGATAAGTATATAGTCAGAAATCCAGACAGGAATTCTTTCGTTATTTACAGGATTAACAGCATAGGCGCCGGTAAAAACCCCGGTCTTATCCTTTGCAAGATCTGTACGTTCAAGATCCGATTTGAGTGATGCTTTTTTTATATAATCATCAACATCACCTCTCTGCTCAGGTGTTGTTATCTTCTCAACAAGATCATGCTCAGGGGAGAGAACCATGTATGTTGCGCCAAAAAGGGTATCAGGCCTTGTTGTGTAAACCTCAATCGATTCATCCCCCTTTTCAAGCTTAAAAATAACATTAGCACCTTCGGAGCGTCCAATCCAGTTCCGCTGCATAGCCTTTATTGCATCTGACCAGTCGAGACTATCAATATCATTAAGAAGCCTTTCAGCATAGGCGGTTATGCGTAAAATCCACTGCCTTATATTTCTCCTTTCAACAGAAGCCCCGCATCTGTCGCACCCCCCCTCCTTAACCTCTTCATTGGCAAGTCCGGTTAAACATTGAGGACACCAGTTAATCGGTGTTTTAGCCTCATAAGCGAGACCCTTTTTAAAGAGCTGCAGAAATATCCACTGTGTCCATTTATAATAATCCTCATGATGAGTGGAAAGAACCCGGTCCCAGTCATAGCTGAACCCCAGTGATTTTATCTGCTCTGTAAACCTTTCTATATTTTTCTCTGTGGTTTCCCTTGGAGGTGTTCCGGTCTGAATGGCGTAATTCTCAGCCGGAAGCCCGAATGAGTCGTAACCCATTGGGTGAAGCACATTATAACCATTCATTCTCAGATAGCGGCAGTAAATATCTGTAGCGGTATATCCTTCCGGATGCCCCACATGGAGGCCTGCTCCTGATGGATAGGGGAACATATCAAGAACATACATTCTTTTCCCCCGCGGCACACTATTATCTTCAGAGACCTTAAAGGTCTTATTATCTTCCCAGAATTTCTGCCATTTTTTTTCAATGACAGAAAAATTATAATCTTTTTCCTGCATTTTTTACTCCTCTGGATGCAAATGTGATAAGGTACGAATCAGGATTCTGTTTTGAGGATATCAATAATTTCCTGCGTGGAGGTGGTTTCAATAATTTTATTCTTAACCGGCTCTTTTTTAAGAATCGCCATAATATTGGAAAGGAGACGTAGATAGTCTTTATGCTGTTTTTCACCCGCGATAACGAGTATAATCAGATTAACAGGTTCACCATCCATAGAATCAAAATCTATGCCTGAATCAGAAATCCCTATGGCAAAGGCCATATCTTTAACCGAATTAATTTTGGCATGAGGGATTGCAATACCGAATCCGATCCCTGTACTCATTATCTCCTCTCTCTCCTTGAGAGCATTAATCAGTACATCAATATTTGAACAGAAACCTGTCCCCTCAAAAACCCTTGCAAGTTCTTCAATTGCATCGAACTTGTCTTTTGACTCAAGCTTCTTAATGTATTTTTCACTTGTATATGCTGTAACAGATGACACTTTCAGACTCCCTTTATATAGATATAAAGGAACCTAATAAAGGCTTTAAAGGCATATGTCAATAATAAGTTGGCAACGGTGGATTTTTTATTATAAAGCTTATCAAGGTAAGGAAATAGCCGGGAGTAATCAGAAAAACCTTTGATGAATAATAGTTGTTTGATTACAATTGAAAACTTATTGACTTTTTAGATAATACAATTTTACATAAATTAAAAAACAGGAGTCCTTTAATGAAAGTTGTACATGTAATCAAACGGGTTGAAACTATAGACAATGACATAAAGGAATTGAGAAAACTTGAAAAATCACTGTCAAGGGATAAGTCTTTCTCTACCCCCATATATATGACAATCGAGAAACAGATAAACATTCTCCTGGGGGAACGGATAAAACTCCTTGACCTGAGAATAACCAACCCCCCTGAAAATCTCATAGCCGAAATTGAAGGTGAAGCCCATGAACCGGAAACAGAGATGCTCCCTTCCATACCTGAGCCGAAAAAAAACGTCAAAAAAGGGAAATCAAAGCAGCAGAAAGAGGAGCCTCAGGCTGAACCTGTAATAGATATACCCGATTTTGACGAAATGCCCATGCTCACACAGGATCAGATTGACGCAAAATTTGACTCAATGCAGGAGATAAAGGGAGACCATAAAAAAGAGGAAAAAATTATCCCTGATGAAGACCCCCTGAAGAGTGAAGATGAAGAGATATATGGTGACAGAAGCAGCAGTCATGATGAAAACAGCATAAAGCTTCTCGATATTGCACTTGAGAAGGGATCGGTAAACAGAAAGACTATAGAAAAAGATAAAAAAGTCAAATTTTTCAGGGAAAATTTCCCCTCAACATAATACTTCTTCAGTTAAATAGAGGAACCGAGAAGTCTTTCTATTTTATATTTTTCCAGAAAATAGGGTGTGGCCCCCCATATACCAATTTCTTCCGGAAGGTTATGAAACTCCATACTGATTACTTCCATATTTCTATTTGCTGTGGGGCCCAGAAGTTTAATCTTCTCCTGCAGTTCATTCCCATGAAATGGACCAATCTTTGCCGCACCCTTCTGTAAAACATAATAGGGGCTCTCTTTAATATTATGGAAAACCTCCACAGAGAGGGAATCCTTAATAAAGGGATTAATACTGTCCAGCTGATTCATCTTTCTGGTCTCATCTCTGAAAGTATATTTCCCGAACCTGTCAACTTCAAGTTTAAAGCATTTTATCTCGCCCGTAATATTTTTTTTCAATGAACCTTTTTTCAGTTCCTCCATAATATTAAGACAGAACCTGTAAACAGCCAGTGTTGAATCATGTTCACTTCTCTTCTTTAAAAAAGTAAAAAGGTTCCCGTTTTCATCGCAAAGATAAACCACACTGTATCTGCTCTTATCCTCATAAACAATAGTAAAACCATTAACCGATCTCCTGCTGTAAATTTCATCAAGGATTTCCAGACCGGGATTATCTTCAGAGTAAATCTTAAGATCAGGATACCTGAATGGTGCCAGGGAGATGTTTGAAAGGAGCTCAAATATGCTGTCAAATGAAGCCACTGAAATATCAGAACCGCTCCTGGTAACACAGACAAGATTTTTATCAAAATTTGTTACAAACCTCTGTGAAACATACTCTTTACTATTAACAAAAAAATCGAATGCAGCACTGAAAACCTTCTCCACCCTCTTATAAAGCCTTTTGTGAGGTTCAGGGGAAACAAAAAAACAGAAATCATCAAAGGATCTGCCAAAAGTAATACCATCTTTAACAATCTTTGAAAATACAGCTATCATATCAGAATAGGAGGAATAATTTTTAATAAAGGATTCCCCCCAGGTATTTATATAAAGATGGCTGAAGGAATTTATCTCACTGGCTTTGCTCTCGCTGAAATTCATTATAATCATATTTTTCAGAGTCCTGGGATTCTGAACAAAAAGCTCTTTCCCAAGATGGGTCTTTTCCGAATTAAACATATCAAAAATATGATTAAGGAGCTCAGTAACGAGATTCTTATTTATATGATGATAGCCTGATTCAAAAAAGACCCTTGAAAAAGCAGGTTCATATATCTGATTGATGGAACACCAGGCAAGAAGCTTAATAAGGTCATCCTCACTCTTAATACTTATCTCCTTTTCATAATTACCGGACAATCTCACTTTCTTATAAACACGCCACCCGGAAACCTTTACCCCCCCTGCTTCAGGTTCAATATATAGAAAAGCTTCATTTGGTGTATCCTTAAAAGTAATAAAATTTTCGATTTTACCCGGCTCAATAGAAAAGTTAGCCTTAATAATACTGCTTAAAAGCTTAAAGTCGGAAGATGAAATCTTTTTCTGAAGATTAAGCGTCGGCATCTCCCTGGAGATTTTCTGGTAGGATAGAAGCATAAACTTTTTTACACTGTTCCAGAACTGAATGATCCGGTTATAATCCCAGCTTTCAAAATCATCCAGATCCCTGATATCTTCTATTGTCCACCCCCACTCCTTAATCAGCCTGAACATGGCCACCACTTTATAGGGAAGATTTTTCCTTTCCTTAAGCGCCAGGTATTTGGAAAGCTGGGGATCAATCTTCAGATATAGATTCTGTCTTAATATAAGGAGAAGCCCCTTATCCTCCAGCGCCTCCTCATAATATCTGTAAACCTCATTAAACATTATAAGATAGGAGTCTGGAACCGAATCTGTAATCTTCCCTCTATGAAGCGAAGATTTGAGCTTCTGGCTTAGAAGTACAGCCTTCCCCTCACTGAAAAGATACTTTTCCAGAATACCAATTTTCAAAATAGATTTAAAAGGACTCCCCACAGCCTTAATAAGCTGGAAAAGTGCGGCACCAAGAAAATCCTCCCTTGAAATACTGTAAAGATTACCTATATCAACATACTTTTCCGCCCTATCCTTTTCCGGGATATGGGCAAAAAGTTTCTCATAATCGGAATCACCTGTAAAAACCGGAACAACCCACCAGAAAGGGGTTTTCCCTGCAATGATAATGGAACTCCTGAAAAACTCATCCTTCAGCACCCCGCCGATGGTTGATCCGAAACCCTCCTCCTCATCTTCAGCAAAAATATTCATTTTTAAATTAGTAATATCATTGATGAAAATATGGACTTCAACTCCCCCCTCTTTCAGCGCCCACTTCTGTATTTCGTCAACTTTACGCTGAAAGGCAGATAGAAGTTTTTCCGGATAACCCCTTTTATCAACACAGGCCCAGTAATCAAAATCCGATTTCCGGTTATATGCCACAGTGCCCACACTCCCCATAAGAGAGAGGGACTGAACAAATGGAGAACCTGCATCCTGGTAAGCATCAAATCCGAAGCGCCCCTTGGCATAGCGAAGGGTTTCCGGATCAGGGGTGTAACCGGAAATCCCTAAAGGGGCCCCCCCCTCAACAAAACCGGGAACCTTTTTATCATTAATACAGAGGAGCAGGGGTATAGTATTAACCACTCTCTTAACACCGGCATTAGGGAAGAGCTGCTGGAAACGATGAAATTTTAATTCATTATATTTTCTGAATAAAATATAGTTATTTTCTATGGTTTCAGTTATTTTCATATATTTGGCTTGCTAACACAAGGTTAATCCGCAGATTAACACAGATTATAAAAAATTGCAGGAAAAAGCAACAATGTCAAATATTTTTCACTGCATATCCTTATTTATTCCTGATTCAATAATCGCTAATTTTTAATAAAAAACAAAAAATTTCTCGACAATTTCCCAATATAAAAAAATCTACAATAGATATCCGAACATCAAAAATAATATCGATGAAAGAATAAATGATAGAAAAAAGTTCAATCTCAATTGTAGAGATAACAGAAAGATATTATGAAATATTAAAATCAATCACTTCACGCAGTGAAGCACTAAAAAATATTGCCGCAAGGGCCACCGAAGATTTTGGCGAATTTATAATACCGGGAAACCTTAACCTCACAGATGAGATCGAGATAAACTTTGCAGAGCTGCTGGACCAGATAATATATGAATTCAAAGATAATACCGAATACGAAGCAAACATAAGGGATTACATTATAGATGATCTCTACTCACGGCTCTATATCTATCTTGAATCGTACAACAATATTACACTTTATTTGCAGAATATTAAAAACAGACCCCTTACTCCGGATGACCTGCTCATAATAAAAAAAAGAAAACTTGCCAAAGCCATACCGCTATTGATTGCAGAGTATGATGAAATAACCCTTTTGCAGAAGCCTATAATCAAAACACTCCTCTACCTGGCTGAAGACTCACCTGATGATTTTTTTCTTGATTCCTTAAGAAAATCATCCCATCCGTTTATAAGATCAGCTTCAATCCTCGGATTAAAATATAGAGGCGCTGACATTAGCAGTCAAGTCATAGCTGACCCGTCTCTTCGTGATGAATTAGAGAATTACAGCACGGAACTCCTTGAATATGCTGAAAACTTCAATTTTTCTGAGATATGGAAAAACAGAGAGCCGGCAAAAAGGAAGGAAATCACCTTTGCCCTGCTACACATTGAAAAAAATATTCACAACTTCAATGACAACAGATCAATAAACTGGATACTGAACATCCTAAGCCTTGTCCCTGAAATGAATTTTGAAAATTCCTGGCTAAATGAAATCAACACATCAATGAGCAACATTCTGCTCAGCATCGATATTTCAGGAATTAAAGAGTTTCTCAACAGTGAAGAAAAACTTTTGATGATAATAAACTTTATTGATCTTTTCCCGAAAAATATCTTTAACAGACTCACAGGGCGTCTTGATGAGCTGGGCATCGAATTCCACTACAGACTAAATTCAATACTCGAAAAAAATGAGTTCAAATCGGGGGACCTGAACTCCAACATGCTTAATTATTTGAGCTGGAATACCCGCTGAAATCAGGGGTTTAGAACCTTAAGCTTCTCCTCAACAAATTTACGGAACTCCACCCTTTCATATTCATATGCACCTGAAAGTACAGTGTGGTTACGATTCTCGATTAAAGATTTTATCTTCATCATCATTCCATACTGTGTAGAAGAGATTTCACCACATATCTCCATAACCCTGCTCATGAGATTATCATGAGGGACAACCTCATTTACCAGCCCTATGCGCAAAGCCTCAGCAGCATCAACAGCCTTACATGTAAGGGACATCTGCTTTGCCATTCTCATCCCCACAGCCTGCTGCAGAAGCTGGGTCATGCCCCACCCCGGATGAATCCCCACTTTTGCGTGTGTATCAGCAAAGACAGCTCTGTCGGATGCAATCATAAAATCACAGTTAAGGGCAATTTCAAAACCCCCTGTTATGGCATGGCCGTTCACAGCTGCAATTACAGGTTTACTGCATGAACCAATAATATCGGGAAGGTCGCGGCCGTCACCCCTGGGATCAAAAATATCCTCCTTACCTATTACAGCAAGATCAATACCGGAGCAGAAGGATTTCCCGTTACCGGTTATAACAGCACATTTAATGTCATCCCTGTTACTCACCTCTTCAATGTAGTTATAGAGATGGATAAGGAGATCCTTATTGATTGAATTTCTTCTATCCGGCCTGTTAAGTGTAATAAGTGCAATACTGTCATTAACTTCAAAAAGTACAGGTTTTTCCATAATAGTTAGCTCCAGGATAATATTAAAAGAGTCACTATAAAACCCTCTGTAATGAGACAAAAGTCAAGCAAAAAGCCGGTTATCAACATCTCCTTAAAACTTAACAAAAAGTTTAATTTGAGTCATTTAACATAACCCTGAATTTCAGGTAAAAAATAGGCTAAAAGATCATTTTCTCAATAGAACTGATAACTGAATCGCTGAGTATTTCAGGGGTTTAAGCTTTATGTCACATATAAATTACCTGTTTAATTAAATTGTTTAATATTTAACCGTTATACGGGAAATTAATTGAGGAAATTAATGTCCTATGTGAATTTCTTTGTGGATAATGTGGATAACTTTGTGGAAAACACAAATTTTAGTAGATGCTGAGCCTGTTTTACACATAAATTTTTTATTATATAGACTCTCTATTATGATCACTTAGAGACATAATCTTTCCATTTTTAGCACTTTCCCGCAATAAATAAATAACCCGGCTATAAAACCGGGTTATTTAAGGTATAATTGTTGCTCACAAAAGAGTATCTATCTATTTTGCAGCCATCCCCCCGTCAAGGGGGAGAACAGCTCCAGTCATATAATCTGAAGCCTTTGATGCAAGGAATACTGCAAGCCCCTTAATTTCATCCTCCTCACCCGCTTTGCGGGCAGGGATAACTGAAAGCATAGCCTCAAGCATCTTCTCCATTCCAGGTTTAAAAACGTAACCCATCATATCGGTTTTAAAGAATCCTGGAGCAATACAGTTGACCCGTATATTATGATCTGCCAGCTTTACAGCAAGATTCTTTGTAAGAACCTCAACAGCAGCCTTTGACGAATTGTAAGGCACAGCAGGGTGAGCTAACTCCAGTGAGCCTCTGGAACCGAAAATCGAGGAGATATTAATAATTTTACCCCCTCCGTTATCCTTCATAATATTTGCCACTTTCTGGGTAAGAATCCATACCCCCCTGACATTCACATTGAAAACCTTGTCCCAACCCTCAAGAGGGAATTCCAGTGTGGGAGCTCCCCAGGTTACACCCGCGTTGTTCACCAGTATATCAATTTTTTCAAACTCCTTCACAGCCTCATCTACAAGCGCTTCAATCTCCTCCTTGCTCCCCAGATCGCACTTTACTCCAATAGCCTTAACTCCATGCTCCTTAGAAAGCTTATCCGCAACCTCAATACAGTTTTCCACTTTTCGTGATGCTATTACAAGGTTTGCTCCAGCCTCAGCAAGTCCAGCTGCAATAAACTCCCCGATACCGCGGCCTCCTCCGGTTACTATGGCTGTTTTACCTTTTAGACTGAACATCTCTGATACATGCATAAAAATACCCCTTTGTTTATTTATAAAATTCAAAAGATAATCCGGCAATTCCCTGCCAATTTAAACTTAATAAAACCGGAGAGTCAAACTGTTTTGCCCCCGGCATCCGGTTTTCTTCCATTAGAAAAAAAATTATATTCAATATTTTTACTTGCCTTTTAATTTTGAAGAAGCGATTATAATTCCTTAAACCTGATACATTTACAGGGATAATTGCCTCAGGGCAAATCCTTAAAGGGATATCAATAATGACTACGGAACAATTCAGAAACCCGGCTCCCACAGTAGATATTATCATTGAAATAAACCGGAGTGGCGGGGCGGGGATTGTTCTTATTTCCAGAAAAAATCCCCCCTACGGCTGGGCAATTCCCGGCGGCTTTGTTGATTACGGGGAATCACTGGAGCATGCTGCCATCCGTGAGGCTAAAGAGGAGACATCCCTTGATATTAAACTAATACGCCAGTTCCACACATACTCAGACCCTGCAAGAGATCCAAGGGGGCATACAATAAGTACTGTTTTCATTGCAGAGGCTGAAGGGGTACCGGTTGGATGTGATGACGCGGCTGAAGCGCGCATATTTTCTGTCAATGCCCTGCCGGAAGAGATGGCTTTTGACCACAGACTTATAATTCTTGATTATATTAATAAAAAATACTGATTTCAGGAGGACTCAAAAATGCCTCTTTCCAGATTAATTCTTCAGGCTGCAAAAATGACTATTGATACAGCATTCAAGGCTTCAGAAGCTGATATAAGGGTCCATGACGTGAAAGGTGTTCCTGAAAAGAACGTTCTTTACGTTGTTAACCATTTCACAAGGATTGAAACAGCATTTCTCCCATATATTATCAATAAGCACACCGGGCAGCTGGTTCTATCTCTTGCAAGTTCAACTTTCTTTACAGGAAAATTCGGTGCACTGCTGCAAAAGCTGGGGGGGGTGTCTACAAAAGATCCTGACAGGGATAAGATACTGGCAAATGCCCTCCTTACAGGCAAAATGTCTGTTGTTATTTTCCCTGAGGGGCAGATGATTAAGGACAAAAAACTGATTGAAAAAGGGAAATTCCTTGTCTACAATACAGGTATGAGGCGCCCCCCGCACACAGGTGCAGCAAGAATTGCACTCCGCGTGGAAATATTCAGGCAGGTAATCCGCAGACTTCATGAAAGCAGAAACCATGCTGAGCTGGAAATAATCAAAAGTAAATATGGAATAAGCGATGAGGAGATAAACAGTATTATCAAGGGCTCGACCTCCATTGTTCCGGTTAATATTACATATTACCCTATAAGGGCGCGCAATAATGCCATAAAAAAAATTGTAGAACGATTTACAGGCCCCACTGATGGGCGTTTTGCAGAAGAACTTGAGATCGAAGGGACAATGCTTGCCCAGGGTGTTGATATTGACATAAACTTCGGCACCCCTATCCAAATTGATGAATACATAAAAAAACAGGGCTATGCAGATAAAGTTTTCAGCAGCAGAATGGATAAAGAAATTGATGAATACATAAACTCCATAGATATTAGAAAAAGCAGCATTGATATTATGCTTAAATATATGAAGTCAATTTACAAAATGACCACTGTAAATCATGACCATATCTTCGCCTATATTCTCAAAAAACACCCCCACACGGTAATAAGCGATTACGACTTTAAAAACCGTGCTTCACTGGCAATTGAACGGATAAAAGAGCTTAAACTTAGCAATTTCCATACCACCCTTCTAAATAAAGATGAAAATATCGGAGCAGATATTTTTCATGAAAAATATGACAGCTTTATTGAAGAGGCTGTTGCAAATGGTCTCATTATGATAGATGGTAATAAAATAATAAAAAATCATTCTAAATTTACACCCTCATATAATTTTCATAATATCCGCAAAGATAACTTTGTTGAAGTTCTTAATAATGAAATTGAACCCCTTAAGGAACTTACCCGTATGCTCTGGTGGCTCATGCTTAAACCCCCATTCCTTATAAGAAGGCAGGTTCATAATACCTTCTCAAAGCTTGATTTAGAATTATTCCGTGAAGACTATAAAGAATACTACATAGAGGGTGAATCGAAACCGGAACATATTGGAGCGCCATTTTTCATGACCAGCATTTTCAACAGATATGGAGTCCTTCTTATCCACGGATATATGGCTGCACCTGAGGAGATGAGACTTCTGGCGGAAAAATTATTCAAGGCAGGATACGATGTATACGGGGTACGCCTCAGAGGGCACGGCTCCTCACCCGAAGACCTTGCAGGGAGACGCTGGGAGGACTGGTATGAATCTGTCAACAGGGGATATGTGGCGATAAAAAACAGCACAAAAGAATTTGCAATTGCCGGATTTTCCACAGGAGCAGGCCTTGCCCTTCTTCAGGCTGCAAGAAAGCCTGACAAATTTAAAGCAGTAATTCCTATCAGTGCACCGCTGAGACTGCAGGATATAAGGGCTCATCTGTCAGGAGCTGTTGTTTTTTTCAACAGCATTCTCGATAAATTCAAAATGAAGAAACAGATGATTGAATATGTTGCCAACAACCCGGAAAACCCGCACATTAACTACACCAGAAACCCGATTAAAGGGACCTATGAACTTGACCAGCTTATGGGTGTAGTTGAGAAGGAACTGAAGAATATTAAAGCCCCGGCACTTATTATCCAGGGATCCCACGACCCTGTGGTAAATCCGGCAAGTGCTGATGAAGTGTTTGAAAAGATCGGATCAGAGAAAAAAACTTTAATCAAAATCAATTCTGCAAGACATGGGATTGTCCGGGGAGATGAGCTTTCAGAAGTTGCTGAACATGTAATATCATTTCTCAACAAAACTTTCAAAGGGCGCATGTGACAAAAATTACTGTTGATCTTGCTGAGAAGAAAATTGGCTCCCTTCTTCTCAGCTACTACATCCCCGCATTTATCGGGGTTATGGCAAATGCTCTATACAACATAGTTGACAGAATCTTTATCGGCCAGGGTGTAGGCCATATTGCACTTTCCGGGATTTCTGTGGTATTCCCTGTAATGATAATAATTATGGGATTCGGCATGCTTATAGGTATAGGTGCCGCTGTTCTTACTTCAATTGCCCTTGGCAAAAAGAACAGAGGCAGGGCGGAAGCAATTCTCGGTAATGCCTTTTCCCTGATGATTGCTGTATCAATATTTGTAACACTCCTGGGATTTACTATAAAAGGCCCGATCCTTCAATCATTTGGTGCAACAGCGGCAACATTGCAGTACGCAGATGATTACCTTAATATAATTCTTTCCGGTTCTATATTCGGGATAACAGGTTATGGCCTTAACTCAATCATACGGGCTGAGGGTAATGCAAAGATTGCCATGGTTTCAATGATAATCAGTGCTGCACTTAATATTATCCTGGATGCAGTATTAATTTTTGTTTTTGACATGGGTGTAAAAGGGGCCGCATATGCCACAATAATTTCCCAGATGGTTCTTACATTGTGGGTAATTCTCCATTTCCGCAGAGAACGCTCTGTTATAAAACTGAAATTATCTTTTATGCGCCCTGATCAGGTGATAATAAAAAATATTTTTCTGGCAGGGATGGCCCCCTTTGTAATGCAGATGGCAAACAGCTTTGTGCAGGCAGTCTTCAATACGCAGCTCATAAAGCATGGCGGTGATATTGCAGTAGCAGCAATGGGGGTGGCAAACAGCGTTACCACAATTATTATCATGTCAATTATCGCCTTAAATATGGCGTCCCAGCCTATAATAGGGTATAACTTCGGGGCTAAAAATTACAGGAGGGTAAAGGAAACCTGGATTCTTACAATAAAGTACTCTACATATATCGCTCTTATTGCATTTGCATTTATTGAATTATTCCCCTCCCCTGTCATTATGCTTTTCAATAATGACCCTGAACTCCTGGAAAAAGGTACAACCGGTCTGAGAATCTTCTTGCTAATGCTCCCCCTTGTGGGATTCCAGATAGTAACAGGAAACTATTTTCAGGCAACCGGGAGATCCAATATTGCCACATTGATGACTCTCATGAGGCAGATATTTCTCCTACTCCCCATTCTTATTATACTCCCCCGATATTTCGGCCTCAAGGGGGTGTGGATGAGTGCCCCCCTCTCAGATTTTCTCAATGCCATTATTGTACTTTTACTGGTCTTCAGATACATGAAAAGTTTAAATAACCGCATCTCCCTTGAGGAGTTGGGTAAAAAATAATTAATTATTCCTGAAGATATTTTTTAGTGCAATAATGCAGATTTTAATATCCCCGCCGCCTTCGGCGGCGGGGATATTAAAGCATTTCATTTCAGATAAAAATCAAGGAATTAACTCTGATAAAAAATACTGTTCTCAATTATGAAAGATTGAAGGTAAGCTCAATAGTATCCCCGTCATATTTTTTCTCCGGAACCACTGAAAGCTTTTCAAAGACCCTGAGCATTTTACCATTCTGCGCAAGAACAGATGCTGTAAGGGTTTTAATCCCCCGCTCAATTGCTATCTTTATCAGATAATTGGCAAGAAAAGTAGCTATCCCTCTCCCCTGATACTGCTCATCAACCAGGAATGCCATTTCATAGGACTGCCCGTCAGGATATGCTGCGTAACGGGCCTCTGCCACTATCTTCTCGATATTACCAATTTGGTGAACAGCAACCACAGCAAAGATCTTTTCATAATCCACACTTAAATACTGCTGCATATTTTTATGAGGCATAATCCGCACATGAGTAAAATACCTGTAATACTTCGATTCATCTGAGAATTTATAAAAAAGGCGACGCATCATATCCTCATCAGATGCCTTTATAGGCCTTATGCGAAGCTCAAGCCCGTCTTTAAAAGTTTTTACTGTTTCATATTTTGCAGGATAATCGGCTGAAATAGACCTGTATATCTGGTCTTTATAGAGATACCCTGTCTCCTTCGCTTTTTCAAAAAGCCTCTCCCTGTGATCCGGGTGTGCTATCTCAATCAATGAAAGTGCACGCTCCCTTATGGACTTCCCGAAAAGGGTTGCAACACCATACTCAGTAACAACATATCTTGCAGCGCTCAATGTCGACCTTAATCTTTCATGATCCTTATCATGAGAAATGACAATATTGCTCTCCCCGTTTTTGTTTACAGACCTTAATACAAAAATCACTTTCCCGCTTCCTGAAAATGCTGTACCTGCTGCAAAATTGAATTTACTCTCAAAACCGGAGAGAAGATTATCTCCGGAGTGAAAAATAATGGAACCGGCAGTAATATCTATCTTCTCAACATTCATTATACTTATGAGCCGCGGAATATTTTTAATAGTAACCGGATTTGCCAGTTTTGCAATGGGATAAAATCCGAAAACCTGATTATGATCAACATAGTCGTAGAGCTCTTTTGATCCATGGCAGTAGCTTGTAGATATCTGCCCTCCAGACTCCCTTTTCCTGTCAATTGAAATAGCCCCTGCCTCTACAAGATCCATGGCCCAGTCAGAGATAACATTGGTGAGAATACCCAGGTTTCTCTTTGACATGAGATTAAGGGCAATTGCATCAAAAATTCTCCCCACATGCATAACAACCGTTGATCCATCCTGTATAAGATTGCTGACATGCCAGCCGATTCTCTCATGTATCTTATCAAAAGATTTTCTCTCCCTTTCAAGGAGCGGGGTATCACTTTGAATTATATAATCGATCTGATCGCAGTGTATGGCTGTTTCTCCATAGGTAAATGGCATGTTAGGATTTACCTCTGCAATCACAATAGATGCATTTTTAATAATTATATCTGCAACATCAATGGCAACACCAAGGCTCATGAAGCCCCGTTTATCAGGAAGTGATGTGGTAATGACAGCAATATCAATTTCTATGGCACGTGTGGCAAAAATATAGGGGATCTCCACAAGGTTGGCAGGAATAAAATCCTCCATACCGTCACAGACCTCATTGGCCGGGATCTGTCCGCTTCTGAAAGTTTTAAGCCTGTAATTCCGCATATCGCATGTGGTTTTATCAAAAAAAGACTCAACTGAAAACAGCTGTACTATTTCCAGATCGTAATTCCTAATAGTGTCTGATTCATTTAATGTTTTTACTGCAAGTGAAGGGATTGCAGGGCCGCTGCTTAAAAAGATCTTGTTCCCCGGCTTAATTAAGGATATAAATTCCCCCGGATCTATTATTTTGCTATCCATGCTTTCCTGTCTGAACATAAATCCTCCCGGAATCATTGAAAATGATACAATGTTAATTTTTCAACATATCTCATATGAAAAAAGATAAAATTATATCTCCCCCATCTTCTTTTACAGCAGGGGGAATAGAGCTGTTTCCATTATAAACAAATCAAAAATTATCACTATGAATAGTACAATAATCAATACATGAATTATTGTAAAACAATAAATCGCTTATAGAGTAAAGGAATTATCATTAATTAACAAATTCTCTGTAAATAGTGATTCTTTTTACAATTTTTTAATAATATCATTGACATTCGAACAAACGTATGCTAATATTATGTTTAGCTTGAGGAGAGGGCCTATTATGTCTAAACTATTAACTGAAAAACAGCAGCTTATACTCAATTTTCTTAAAGACAGCATACTTGACAGCGGCTACCCCCCTACAGTAAGAGAAATAGGGGACAGATTCGGCATAACAGTAAAAGGGGCATACGATCACCTTAAAGCTATTGAAAAAAAAGGTTTTATCAAAACCGAACAGAATAAATCGAGAGCAATCATTATACTTGATTCTGAATTATCCCCGGAGCCTCAATCAAAGGGAGTGAGCATCCCCCTACTCGGAAGAATTGCAGCAGGTGCGCCAGTTCTGGCAGTTGAGAATATTGAAAGCTATCTCTCTTTCCCTAAAGAGATGTTCAGTAAAGGGGAATTCTTTGCACTTAATATCTCAGGTGACTCCATGATCGAAGGGGGAATTTTTGACGGAGACATAGCTATTATCCGGAAACAGAACACAGCCAACAATGGTGAAATTGTTGCAGCACTCCTAAATGATGAAGCGACCTTAAAGGTTTTCAGAAAAAAATCGAATGCAGTGGAACTTGCTCCCATGAACCCCTCCTACACCCCCATTCAAACCAGGGATGTTACAATACTGGGGAAACTGGCTGGCGTTTTCAGACAGTATTGATTATTTTTTTATATTTGACATTATCCCTGCTTTAAAACTATAAAATAGATCATCCTCTATATTATTCAGAGAACCTGCAGATTATTTCTGCATAGGTATTAAGGGCTCTTTCCAGATTTTTTGGGAAAGTAATAATATTATTAGTTTCCTCATCTATCGGAGTCAGCCCCCTGTCTACCCCAAGAGTACTTCTTCGCTGTGCTCAGGGCGCACTGGAGGGGGCACGGAAAAGTAATACTTGAATAAAAAGATTAATGGCGCTACTGCAAAAAGTCTGCCACAGAGACACAGAGGTACGGAATTTTATAGAAATTAGTAATCAATAATATATATTTGCAAAAAATTGTAAATATATTTATGTACGATTTCATATATCTGTATAATTAGTTCATCTTTCTCTGTGTCTCTGCGCCTCTGTGGCAAAATAAGTTACTTTTTGCAGGAACGCCATTAATCAAAGTATTACAACATTGGTTTGTATTATTGAGCTTGCAAAAAATTTGTGCAATAATATGTCGGGATCATAAAAATATATTAACTCGTGCCCCCTTTGGGGGACAGTGGGAAAAAAATTTGGTAAGATTTACTTTTTATCCTAACATTCCAGAAAGAACTGTATTAAGTAATACTCAGTACAGGGAGTTAAAATGCCTTTCCCTATGAAGCTGAATTTATTAACATTTATTATATTAATTCTTCTTTCTGCTCCCCTTACAGCAAAACCTCTGGCGGGTATAGTTTTTTTCGATCATAACTCATCCAGGGGTGAAATCTTCGCATCCCTTATAGAAAAGCATTCTATAAATATTCTCAACAACACCGGTTTTTTCAGTACAATTAACGAAGGGATTATAAACAGGGAACTGAAAAAATTTATATGCCTTGATGAAAAGTGTATTCTTAATTTCGCAGAGAATGCAGGGATTGATCTTATTATAAGGGGTAAAATTTCAGACAATGGTGATTATGCAATTCTCACCCTGGATGCATTCGGAATCGGAATCCCCTTTAACAAAAAGCTGATTTACAGCTATAAAGTAAAAATCCCTGCCCATGATTCCATAACACCCAGAGATTTCAGCCTCATATTGGAAGAGCACTCAGGAATATTTATTTCAAAGGTCCTATGCATATTCAAATTCCCTGTAAAACTTACTGTTGAAGGGGAGACAGTTAAGGCAGTTACAGAACTTAAGGTTAACGGTTCTTATAGAATATTTAATGCTCATACTTCTGCTCCCGACAAATCATCAATTACAGTTGATTTCAAAGATAACATAGCTCACCCTGACAGCCATATTATTTCAGAGGGGGACAGAATTTTTCTTCAATTCCGGAAGGAGGGGAAGGATCTTTACAGGTATTATGCTGATGGGAAAAAAAATCTGGTTTTTGAAGAGCCCTCACTCTACGACACATTATTTGTCTTTTTCTTTACTCTGCCCGGCAGTGCCACAATGCCCATTTCAGCACCTTTACTCGGCTATTTTAACAATGATGACTGGCAGGGGCTTGGATTATGGGCTCTAAATGCCTCCCCCTATTTATATGCTGAAGCAAGGGGATTTCTAAACTCCCCTTCAAGATTAAAAAAAGATAGAAAAGATATATCAAAGGACGACAGGGCCTTAAACTACTTTGCCTGGTACATGCTCCTTGCAGGTGGAACCCCCCTGTTCATAGACTCATTTGCATCTAAATATCTTTATGATGCATCCAGCTTCAGGGAGAAACAGGGGCTCATGGGGAACCCCTATACTGCAGCATATCTGGCAGCAGTGAGCAACGGCGGGGGGATGTTCTACAGGGGTCACAGATCATGGGGATATTTCTATTTCCATATAAACAATATTCTCCTCTATTCAATGCTTAGAGAATTTTCCACCCCGGAGATATATGACAACTCCACAGATAAATACTCCAGGGGTGATAATAATAAAAAAAGGGGTGCCCTCCTTGCATCAGCACTTGCTGTTTCAAAAACCGCTGAAATTGTCCACAGTATAATCATAAAAGATAATATAAAAAACGGCACTGTGATAGATGAATACATCCTCCCGGAAATCTTCATGACCCTTGACAGCAATAACATTCCTGTTTACAACCTTGGTCTTTCCCTGAAATTCTGAATCTCCTGAACTCTCTTTTTTAACCGGAAACCTCTTTTTTGATAGCGGGAAATCTTTATTTTTATAATATATACACAAAATATACACAAAGCTGGATCGGAGAATTAATTTTCTATATATTACCAATGTTAATTTCTAAAAATATATTTTAGTGTAAAAATGGACTATTTTATATCCCCGCCGCCTTCGGCGGCGGGGATAATAGAGCATTTCTTAACAATAATAAGTTTAGGAATTAATACTGATATATTACTAAAATGCAGAGGACATCATGGAACATAAATACTCAGCAAAGTTGCTGAAGGGCTTAAAAAACCGGCAGCATCACCGGATCAGGGTATAAAGCGATGAGCTTCGAACTTCTCTCTCAGGAAGCGGCTGCATCGTACGAGAAACTTCGCCGTATCCTAAGCAGAATGGAGAAAGCTGCCATTGCCTGTTCAGGCGGCATTGACAGTACACTTCTTTTGCGGGCTGCTGCAGATATTCCGGGGCTTCAGATAACCGCCTTTACTGTTAATTCAATGTTCGTTCCTCAAGAAGAGATTGCTGAAGCAGCTAAACAGTCCGCTGCACTGGGGATAAAACATGTTGTAATTGATCTGGATATAAAAAAGATCCCGCAAATACAGAAAAACCCTCCACTCAGATGCTACCATTGCAAAAAAGAGGTCTTTTCTGCTATAAAATCAAAAGCAAAGTCCATGGGAATTTTCACAATACTTGAAGGCTCACACCATGATGACACAGCTGATTACAGGCCGGGCCTTAAAGCCCTTAATGAGCTGGGGATTGCAAGCCCCCTGAAAGATGCGGGCTTCACCAAAAAGGGAATCCGGGAAGTTTCCAGGCATCTCGGTATTGATACCTGGGAAAAGCCTTCATCACCATGTCTGGCTACAAGAATCCCCTATGACACTGAAATCACAGATGATCTTATAACAATGATTTATGAATCTGAAAACTTCATTAAATCTCAGGGATTCATGCAGGTGCGTGTAAGGGCTCACGGGAATCTTGCGAGAATTGAAGTGAAAGAAGAGGATATAAAAAAAATTCTTGATCCTTCAGTCAGATCAGCCATAGAATCGGAATTAAAAAACCGGGGATTCGCATACATTACCCTTGATATGACCGGTTATCGCACCGGGAGCATGAATATAGGGATAAAGAGAGAGGAAAATTAATTGGACAGCACTATTATTAAATCTTTACTCGAACAGGTGGGGAACGGGACCATATCACCGGATGATGCTTATAAACACCTGAAAAATCTCCCCTACGAAAATATCGATTTTGCCCGCATAGATCACCACCGGGCAATGAGGACAGGGCAGCCTGAGGTAATACTCTGCCAGGGGAAGAGCAATGAACAGATTATGAGGATCGCGGAAATTCTCACGGAAAAGAACCGCTTAATACTGGCAACCAGGGCTGAAAGAGCTACCTACGATTACATTAAAGATTCATTCAGTAATATAGAATACCATGAGCATGGTAGGCTGATAAGTATCGGGAAATTCCCTGAACCTGTAACAGAGAGATACATCCTTGTTGCAACCGGAGGGACATCCGACATCCCTGCGGCTGAAGAGGCTGCACTTACAGCAATGGCAATGGGCTCATCAGTGACCCGTCTTTACGATGTGGGTGTTGCCGGTCTCCACAGGCTTCTAAGTCACATTGACACAATCCGCGGAGCCTCTGTCATTATTGCTGTTGCAGGGATGGAAGGGGCTCTCCCTTCACTCATAGCAGGGCTTGTTGAAAGACCTGTGATTGCGGTGCCTACCAGCGTAGGTTACGGCGCAAACTTCCAGGGGCTATCTGCGCTCCTTACCATGCTCAACAGCTGCGCTCCTGGTATAGCCACTGTCAATATTGACAACGGATTCGGAGCAGGCTACATGGCAGCAGTAATAAACAGGGGTAATCTTGTATGAAAACAGCATACTTTGACTGCTTCTCAGGGATAAGTGGAGACATGACAGTAGGCGCCCTCATTGATGCAGGGATAAACTTTGACGATTTTAAAAATATGCTCAACACCCTCAATATAACCGGATTTGAAGTATCAGCAGAAAAAACAGTTAAAAACGGAATAAGCGGGACCAGCTTCAAAGTCAGAACTTCAGAGCAGAAAAGCCACAGAAACCTTAATGATATTACTTCAATAATTGAAGGGAGCGGCCTCAACAGCAGAATTAAAAACGACTCCCTCGCCATATTCAGAATACTGGCAGAGGCAGAAGCCGCTGTTCATGGTACAGACATGGAAAAAATACACTTCCATGAAGTAGGCGCCATTGACTCAATCATTGATATCTGCGGAGCCGCGATATGCATGTGGATGCTGGGGATTGAAAGGGTTATAAACTCACCTGTAAATACAGGGAAGGGTTTTGTCAAAACAGCCCACGGCATACTCCCTGTACCGGCACCTGCCACAGCAGAACTCCTGAAAGGGACCCCTCTCTATTCAGATGATATTGATGCTGAACTTGCCACCCCTACCGGAGCTGCAATACTTAAATACTATTCATCAGGCACCTCACCCCTCCCCGGCTTGAATGTCACATCTATAGGATATGGTGCAGGCTCGAAGGATCTGCCGGTTCCAAACCTGCTGCGGGTTTTTATCGGAGCAGCAGAGATGGATCACATTACAGAAGATATAGTCTCTGAAATTGAAACATCGATTGATGACATGAACCCGGAATTCTACTCACACATCTTTGACATGCTATTTAAAAGCGGAGCGCTTGATGCTGCTATAATCCCGTCATTCAGCAAGAAGAATCGTCCTGCTTCAATATTAAAAATCCTCTGCCCCATTGACAGGGCTGACGCTGTATCAGATATAATCTTCAGGGAAACCACAACCTCAGGTTTAAGAATACAGAATGTGAGACGGAAAATACTGAAAAGACAGATCAGGGCAACTTCTACTCCATATGGTATTATAAATGTAAAAATCCATGAACACAAGGGGGAGGTAATAACAGCTGCACCGGAATATGAAGAGTGCAGAAAAGCGGCAGTAGAAAAAGGTGTACCTGTTAAAACTGTGTACCAGGCAGCGTTGACAGAGGCGTTAAAAAATATTTAAAGATTTTCGAATTTTTTCTTTATACGGGAGTGAAGCTCCTCAAGGTCTTTTTCACCCTCCAGGTTAAACCTCTCAAGAACCGGTTCTTCTGCATAATAGTAGTAATACTTCTTCTTTTCAATCCCGCAAAGAAGATTGGCAAGATAAACGGTATATGCAATATCGCGGTATTCCTTCTGAATATTCTGCGGGGAGTGGTGGAAACGGATTGTCTTTGTAAGATAATCGGGGAAATTCCAGTTCTCCGAAACCAGGGCTCCGATTTCCGAATGACTTATCCCTATTGAGATCTCCTCCATTACTGCACTTGAGAGAATATTCCTGTCATGAACAATTTCCGCAATTTTCTTTATAGCATTCATATCAACAGCAAGCAGAATTACCTGCCCCAGATCATGAAGGAGTCCGGCAAGGAATGCATTCTCCGCAACCTCCTTCATTTTATAATTTTCCGCAATAAGCCTTGAATAAACCGCCACCCTGTTGCAGTGCTCCCAGATCTCTTCAAAGAGGCTGTAGCGGGATTCCATAATTTTCCTGGCATTGCTGGCAATAAGTATTGACTTAAGATTCTTAAGCCCGATCTTCATTACTGCCATCCCCACATCCTCCATCTTCCCTGAAGTAATAAATCCGGCGGAATTGGCCAGTTTTATCACATCACTGGCAATGGCAACATCTGTCTTAATCCGTGTTACAATATCTTCAATACTCGAATCAGGGTCAGAGCAGAGATCAAGAAGCCTGAGAATATTTTCCGGAAAAGTAGGTACCCCTTTTATCTCTTTTAAGATACGCTCCTTCACAAAAGAGGTTACATTTTCAGGCTTAAGATGAAATGGTATTTCAAAGGAGGTTACTGTGATCTTACCATCACTTCTGATCTTCAATGATGAAGCCCCCCCTCTCATTTTCTTTAGAAAAAGAACAACAAGGGCTATACCTAAACCCGCCCCCTCTGTATCATCTTCGATATCATCATAAATTTCATGGAAATTTTCTTTATCAGATGCAGCAGCTATACGCTGATTAATTCTTTCCTGTTCCTGGGGGATGAGGGGGACATTATTCTTTACAGAGAAATACATCCCCTCTTCTGTAAATTTAAGATCAAACTGAATAAAATAACTGCTCTTAATTAAATCCTCTTTGACACTGTCAAAATCGCCCACCACCTTCTCTTTAAAAAAAGAAATCCCCTTATTGTAATCCTGATCCTGATTTATATCATACCCCGATTTCATAAAGAAAACACGCTTGGCATTGGCCTTTAATGCATTTACAACAATTTCACGAACAACCGTAAGCATGGAATATAATATATATACCATATCATTTTTGGAAAGTACCCGGGAAATAATGCTGTTCAAAAGAATAAGGGTATCATCTGATACATACTGAAAGGTTAATTTTATATTTTCCCTGTTATTGATTTTCCGGAAAATTTCTGATTTCATTTTTAAACTATTCACAGTATCACTTCAGTATTGGGATATTATTATTTCTTTAACAATAATAATTTCTGAACCTTTATATAATTAAAAATATTAAATTCCCCTGTCATCATCGGGCAGGGAGATAGAATCTTTTATACAGCACTTAAACAGATATTATAGTATTATCATTATACACATTGTGATATTTAAAAATATCTTGCCTCATATTGCAAGATTATATTATATTTACTCTAATATATTTGACAAAAAAAAGTTTGTCCCATATCTATTGAAAGATTATTCACCCGTTTATATTATTGATTCAGGGAGCTTTATTTAGAATGCAAATTAAACTCTGGGGCGTTAGAGGCTCTCTTCCCTCCCCATTAAGCAATGATGAATACAGAAGTAAACTTGTCAGAATTCTCGATATTGCTGCCAGAGAAAAACCGGCATCTCATGAGATAAACTCCTTCATAGATTCTCTTTCTGATGAGCTTAAATATGTATTCGGAGGTGATACAACCTGCGCAACTGTAAAATCAGATTCAGGCATAACATATATACTCGACTGCGGCACAGGGATAAGGCGTTTAGGGAATGATCTTATGGAAGGGGACTGCGGCAGGGGGAAGGGGATTATCAATATCTTTTTAACCCACAACCATTGGGATCACCTGCAGGGCCTCCCTTTTTTCAGGCCCATATATGTACCGGGCAATAGACTCAATTTCTATTCCCCCTTTAAGCATCAGCAGCAGATTCTTGAAGGGCAGATGATAAGTCCATATTTCCCTGCAACATTCGAAGGAACAGCATCAATAAAAAACTACTATCATATTGAACCTGTACCGGGGAACACAATAAAACTTGAAGATGATCTTACCGTCAGTATTTTCCCCCTTAAGCATCCCCAGGGATGTTTCGCATACAAATTTACTCAGAATAATAAAACATTCATCTTCGCTACTGATACAGAATTTACCGGCGAAACAATAGAAAACAGGAGCGACACAAAGGAATTTTTCAACAATGCGGATCTCCTTGTTCTTGACTCCCAGTATACCCTTGATGAAGCTTTTCTCAAAGTTGACTGGGGTCACACCAGCTATACAATGGCTGTAAACTGCGCAATTAACTGGAACGTAAAAAAACTTTTAATGACTCATCATGAACCGGCCTATTCAGACGATATCCTTTATACAAACTATACTCTGGCACTTGAACACGCATTGCAGATGAACGATGTGGAAACTGAAATATTCCTGGCCAGGGAGGGTATGATTTTTGACCTTTAAAAAAAGATTTCTTATATGGTTTATGGTTCTGTTCATGGCAGTTCCTGCCTTCCCCCAGCGAACAAAATCGAGTCTCAGTGCAGGGGAGCAGAGACATGCGGAAAGGGGTCTGAAAAACAGCAGATATTTTTTTTATTTTATAAATACAACTGTTTCAAATTCAGGAACAGAGAGAGAGAAAGAGCTCTACTCCGAAGCTGCCAGAAGAGATCTTCTTGCCCGTATACTTTACCTGAAATTTGAATTTCACAATTCATTTACTGAAATAAAGAGAAGCCAGATACTCCTTTTAGAATTGATGAAACTCATCACTGAGAGAGAAATGAAAGAGGCAATGTCCCTTCTCCATGAATTCGCCCCCTATGTTTTACAAACCGGTGACAATGCTGCAAAAAAATACCTTTCACTCGGCTACAGGGCGTCAAATGAATCAGGTCAGGTACAGATGATTGCAGATAACCTGCCGGAAACAAACTATTCCATAAGACTTTATGAATACATTAAGGCTTTAAAACTTGCCAAATATGCCAAGAGGTATGCAATCATAGCACTTATTGAAAACCGCATTGACCCTGCTGATAAAGGTAAAGCCCAATACAATGACTATGATAAAAAATCGGAACTGATAGACAGATATCTGAGCGATGAATCGGAGAGATTAAAGGCCATACATTTCGACAACTACTATAAAATTAAAGAAAATGCCTCATTCTACGATCAGGTAATGCTTAATCCCGATCTCGAAAGTATTCCTGAATATGAAAAATACCGTGAGGAAAATTATTGATGAAAATTTTTACAAGGGTATTGCTGATCCTTATACTGATTATGACTGTCTCATGTGTTGAATCAAGCTCTGTTGAAGAATGGGCAGGTCCGGGATTTTACAAAAAACCTGATCAAATTATCAGATCTATTGAAAAAGAGGGGAGCGATTACAGAAAAAATTTTACCCTGGCCCGTGCATATAAAGAGAAAAAAGAGCTTAAAACAGCTATTCTTTACTATACAAACAGCGCTTTCAGATCAAAATTCAATTATAATCTTCGCATCTTCCCGCACCCGGTATATACTTTTCTTAAGGGGTTTAACTTTAAAAGCCCCTATTACAATGATTCAGTTTACGAGATTGCCTCCCTTTTCGCAGAATACGGTGAACATGAGTATGTAAAACGGTTTATTGATCTTATTAAAGAGGACAGCACCTTCCTTTACAGGGACGCGATTATTTTAAAATCAAGATCCATGTCCAGGCTGTCTGATAATAAGGGAGCAATCGCTGAACTGACCAAGCTGACTTCAAAATTCAGCGACAGCAATTCAATGGCTTTAATAAACATACGCCTTGCTTCAATATATGAGAACCTGAATAATTACAGCAAAGCAGCAGATTCATATTTCAACATTATAAGCGCACGCACAGATCAGTGGCAGGATAATATTGCTGCCAGAAGACTTGCCGCACTCTTAGAAAGCAACAGCATTAAAGTCGAATCAAAAGACCAGATTCTCCTTCTTGCTGATGCTCTTCTAACTGCCAGTGAAATCAACAGGGCTAACCTGGTTCTTGGAAAACTTAAAGATTCTGATAAAGACAGTGATTCAGATACAGTAGCCATAAAGGCCCTGACCATGCAGAACAGAGCCCATGGAGCCGCCTTTCTCAGAGAGAAAAGAAGCCTGCCATACTACGACAGCCTGGTTCTTGAATACGCCAACACCCTCTGGGATACAGGCGCAAGGCATGAAGCTGTGAGATTCTACAGAGAAATAGCAGGATCATCAGCAGATGACATTGCCAGGAGAGTACTGGTAAGGCTCATATTTTTTTACGAGGATAGAAACAGAGATTCAGCTGTCAGCTTTATGAATAACTTTATAAAGCGGTTCCCCGAGGATGATCTGACAGGGAGACTTCTCTGGATGACAGGACGCAACTATTTACGCGATTCAGATTATTCACGGGCCTCCGATTATTTTAAAAAATCGATCGCTGCATTCCCAAATGGGGAGTATTCCGCAAACTCCCGTTACTGGCTCTATCTCATTGAGTCATCAGAAAAATCTATATCAACTGAGCGAAAAGATCAGATCCTTGATGATCTATGTTTTTATAACCCTGAATCAGCCTACACCCTTAAACTCCTGAAAGAGGAGCTTGCTGTATATGATGTAAAGACCCTGCAGGGAAAATATGATATTGCCAAAGCAGAGAATAATCTGAAACGGATGCATCTTTACCACACAAAACTTTACATGAAAACCGGATATACACCGGAATGGGAGAAGCGGCTTCTCGATCTGGGCAGAGATTTAACTGACCCGTACCGGTCTATCTATAATCTTATATCAACCCTGGATCTCAAGAGCAGTTATAAAAACCGTATTAAAGACCTGGAGAAATATTTCCAGACAGGGGACATAGCTGCTGTTAACCGGGAATTGAAATCGATCCCCCAGGATGATGATGCAGCAGCGCTCGACATTGCTGCAGCCATGGCTGTCTATTCCCATAAGTACGGCCACCATAATTACAGCACTTATTACGGGTTCCGGCTCCTTCATCTCCTTAAAATACAGGAAAACACAGCACTCCTCCCCAGAGAAATGTCGCAAATACTCTACCCCCTGGCTTTCAGGGAATGTGTTGAAAAGGAGAGTGCTGCATATAATATCCCGACCCATCTCATTTACAGTGTAATAAAAGCTGAATCCAATTACATACCGGAGGCGGTTTCATCTGCAGGTGCGGCAGGGCTTATGCAGCTTATGCCGCCAACAGCCGCAGGTATTGCCCGGCAGATTAAAATTAGCCGATACGATCTTAAAGATCCATGTACTTCTATTAAATTCGGCACAAATTATATCGCATGGCTTAACAGATATTTCAAAGGGCAGATAGAATATATGGTAGCAGGATATAATGCAGGCCCGGGGAATGTAAACATCTGGATAGAGCGCTTTAAAAAAGAGAATATGGACTATTTCGCTGAATTTACACCTTTTGCGGAAACCAGGGGATATATATACAGAACCATAAAATTTTCCATACAATATGAATCGATTTACAGGTAAAGGGCAGAGGTTATGAAAAAAACTTTTTTCATACTTCTTTTAATTCCGGTTTATCTATATGGTGAAAGCGCCCCCATAGGCCGGTTTATTCAGAGCCACGGCAGGATTGAGAGGAACAGCATTAACTGCCCCTATGGAGTTTGCGCAGAATCATCAACAGAAATCTTTGCCGGTGACCGTATTAAAACTTCCAGTAATTCAGCAGCGCGCATAATACTCAATGACGGCACTGCGTTAGAGATTAAAGATGCATGTGACTTTACCATCTTCAGCATACGTAAGAATAGAGACGATGCTCCCACCCGCATATATGCTGACTACGGCACATTTACCATAACACAAAACAACAGTTTTATGGATACATCTCTTGTAATAGGTACACGGGCAACATTAATCAAGTCTGTAGATACTTCAATGTATATTATTGCAGCAATTGATGAAACTGCAATGATGATTTACAGAAACAAAGCAGGAGTTGCAAGCTCACTCCCTTCTGCTGATACAGCATTTATACTTAAAGAGGGTGAGGAAATTTATATTAAAACCGATAAACCCCTTTCGTCTCCGGCAGGTGTGGAACCGCTCCTGAGAGGCTCATGGCTCTCTAAAAATTATCTCTCCCCTGATAAACGCAGTATAATCCGGACAAAGCGTGACAGCTCTGTAATTGACTGGCTATTCAGGAACAGAGATTAAATTAATCATATGCGCGTAAATATCCGTAAACTTATTAATACACTATCTATTCCTGCTCTCCTCTTTACATTAACCTGCGGGAAATCACTTGCACCATTCAGCGATGCAGAAAAAATAAAAGGTGAAATTACAGCTGCTGTACACCGGTATTCATCAGACAACTGGGAGGAGAGGGAAAGAGCAGTTGTAAGGATGCACAGATATGCCGACTCAGCTTTTGCCGTTAATGTGACCCTTTTCTTTATAAAAGCAACAGAGGACAGGCAGCCCGCAGTCAGGATAAAAGCTCTCCAGGGATTACGGATCAGGAAAGACCCTGCTGCCCTTAAGAGACTTCGTGAGATGGCCCGCCATGAACCAAGAACAAATGTAAGATGGCATACCCTCCTTGCTCTAGGAGATTACGGATTACCTGAAAATGAAGAATTCTTTATTGAAGGATTTAAAAGCAGGGACTGGATTATAAGAGAGGCATCAGTGATTGGCATTCTTTCAATAATCGACATGGAAACGCAAAAGAGGAACATACCCCTTTTAAAAAATGCCATGAACGACTCTATCTTATCTGTCCGGCTCGCCACGCTTAATCACCTGAAATTAAAAGATGATCTTCTCTATGTGGAAATTGCAAAGGTTATAAATAACCGGAAAAGCGGCAGGTCTCTGATGAAAGCAGCCTTAAATGCAATAAGAGGATACAGGCTCGATTTAAAAACAAGGGAAAGACTGATATCCCTGCTTACGCATTACGACAGAGATATCAGGATTTCCGCATTTCGTGTTCTACGGGAAGAACCGGAACAGCTATAAAATCAGTTCCTTTTCTCCATGGCAGTAAATATTTTATTTTTATTATCCTGCATATGTTTCTGATAGTCAGCTTTAAAATCCTCTTTAATCATACTATCCATGAGTGCATCCTTCATCTCACGATCCTTTTTCCTGTCCTTATCAAGTTCAAGAGATTCCACATGAGCAAGGTACATCAAAAAGAGGTTCTCCTTAGCCATTCTGTAGTAATATATTGATGTAACGAGCCTGTTGGCTGAACCGGCCTGATTTTCATTAACATACTGGAAGTCATCAAAAATCGAATTCCCGGTTCTGAGAGAAAATTTCGCGCTGTCAAGATACTTTTCCATAACAGCATTGCGCCCCTTCCCCTCAATTTCCGACTCAAGGTTAATCTGTATATTTCTCTTTATACCTTTAGTAAGAAACTCTTCAGATTCTTTTTTATACTGAGCTGCAATACTTTTTGCTGTTCTGAATATTGCCCTTTCATTCTCTGTAAACTTTGTTGCAGCTTCCACAACTTTATCCTGAAAATAGAGGGCACTGGCATCAGCGTACTGATCAATTAGCTTCTGCATTTCAGCATCACCGCCGCCGAAGTTCAGAATAGCAGTTCTCAATAGTTTAATATTTCTGAAATTTTCATAACTTAAACGTTTAACAACAGAAACCGGGTTATACTGCGGATTGAATCCAGCCTCCCCGCTCTGAGCATCTACAGAATTGAAAGAAGTAAATAATATCATTGATGAAAAAATTGTCAAAAACCAGTATTTTAACATAGATTTAAACCCCCGGGAATGTACAATAAAATCAGAAAAATCACCTGAGTTACTATTTATTGAATGTATTTAATAGAATCAAATAAATGGATAAAGTCAAGAAAAATTGTATATTACAGCTTAAAATAATATTGTTGGAGGAATTCTTTACAGATTTCCGGGGGAAGGGAAGGAGAGGGTCAGTTGTTTTTCTGAGACTTTCTGTGATCAATGTGTATTGCTTTAACCTGACGTTTCTTTATTTTAGGAGCGCCTTCAGGATTATACCTCTCCTGTACATCCTCAATCCTGTCTGTTACAAGCATTCTTACAGCCTGCTCAGCCTTATTAAGCACATCAATGAGGAGAAGATTCTCTTCAAAAGTAAAATCCTGTAAAAGATAATCTTCCATTGATACACCCTCAGGACATCCACCTACACCGACCCTGACTTTAGCGAATTTTTCCGACTTAAGCGCTACAGCCATAGAATCAACCCCGGCATGACCCAGGTCTGAATGAATATAATCAACCCGGAGTTCACCAAGTTCAAGAGTGGAATCTTCAACAATGCAGAATATATCTTTTACGTTTATCCGTAAGAAAGAGGCAATATAAAGAACAGATTCACCAATCAGGTTTACAAAAGTCTGGGGCTTTAGAAGAACTACATCCTGTTTGTTTATTTTGCCCCGCCCTATTATCGATTTCTTCTTTTTAACCCGGACTTCAATATTCTCATTATTGGCAAGAATATCGATTACTTTAAAACCGATATTCTGCCTGTTATTTGCAAATCTTTCACCCGGATTTCCGAAACCTACTATTAATTTCAATAAAGATGCTCCTTGTAAACATTACTATTAATAGTAAGATAACTATAAATAGTAAATGTTTCATTTAATTTCAATTATTTCCGGAAAAGAATCTTATTTTTCCTCTACTGTTTCAGTTGTTTCTTCAGTGCTCTCTGAATCAGTCTCAGCCTCATCAGCAACGGCACGAGGTCTGTCTACAGCTGCAACAATATTCTCCGGATTTGATAAAATTTCAACATCATCACTGATTGTTATCTGGCTAACATGTATCAATTCACCGGGCTGAAGACCTGAAATATCCACTTCAATCTTTTCCGGAAGATGTCGTGGCATACACTGGACAAAAAGCTCTCTTTCTCCATGTTTAAATATCCCACCCATCTTAATCCCTATTGGTGTGCCAATAAGCTCAATAGGAATATTTGTCTTAATCTTTTCACCTTTTGTAACCTTAAAAAAATCGAGGTGGATGATATCGCCGGTTACAGGATCTCTCTGGAAATCCTTAATGAAAGCCATATCCTCACCTTCACTTTTACCTGCTATATCAATATTAAAAATAATACTTTCAGAAATCCCACCCTTAAAGAGTTTAGCGAAATCCTTTCCCTTCACTTTAACCGGTTCTGAATTGCCGTGTGAGTACAGAACAGCTGGAATGTACCCGTCAGCACGTAATCTGTTATTATTATTTTTCCCAGTAAGCTCTCTTGGCTCTGCGATCAATTGTTTTCCATTCATTTTATTTCTACCCCTTACTTTATTAACAACTTAGATTAAATCAAAAATTACACAAAAAGGGAGCTTACCGATTCCCCATTATGGATTCTTCTAATAGCTTCACCAAAAAGAGGCGCTATTGATAGAACCCGCATATTCGGCAGAACCCTGGTGTCTGGAAGCGGAATAGAATTAGTAAATATTATCTCTTTAAAATCCGCTTCTTTCAACCTCTCTAAAGCTGTATCGGATAATACAGGATGTGAAAAAAGACAATAAACATCAAGAGCGCCCATCTCTTTTAATGCTGAGGCCCCTTTTGTTATTGATCCTGCAGTATCAACTATATCATCAATGAGAATACAGTTTTTCCCTTCAACTTCACCAATTACATTCATTACATCGGAGATATTCGCTTCCGGTCTCCTCTTGTCAATTATAGCAAGACCCGCATCAATTCTCTTGGCCAGAAATCTTGCCCTGTCCACACCCCCTGAATCGGGAGAAACAACCACTACATTCTCAAGCTCAAGGCTTTTTATATAATCTATAGCTATTGGAGAAGCGTAAAGATTATCCACAGGAATATCAAAAAATCCCTGAATCTGGTCCGCATGAAGATCCATTGTAAGAACCCTGTCAGCACCTGTAACCTGGATAATATTGGACACCACCTTTGCAGAAATGGGCACTCTCGGCTCAACTTTTCTATCCTGCCTGGCATATCCGAAATATGGAATTACTGCTGTAATCCTTGAAGCAGAGGCTCTTAAAGCAGCATCAACCATAAGGAGCATTTCCATTATATTATCATTTGAAGGATTGCATGTGGACTGAATAATAAAGACGTCGTGGGCCCTTACATTATCCTTGATTTTTACTGAAATTTCACCATCTTTAAAACGCTTAACGTCTATACCGGACAATTCAGTCCCCAGATATGCTGCTATCTCTTCCGCCAGTGGCAGGTTAGATGTTCCGGAAAAAATCTTTAACGGACTATTGTTCATCAACTCTATCCTTGCTGTTCGATGCTGCATACTTTTCAAGTTCGAACAATTCTTCACGTGTATTTATTCCTCGCCCTTCCTGACTGTCACTAAGAAGGGTGGTTTTAACTTTTAACCCCTTCTTTACCACAAATGACAGAACATCAGGGAGATAATATTCACCCTGAGCATTATCAGTAGTTATATTTTTCAATCCTTCAAAAAGAAGAGAACTCCTGAAAAGATAAGTTCCGCTGTTAACCTCTTTTATCAGTTTTTCTTCTGCTGATGCATCCTTCTCTTCTACAATCGAGACAAAATATCCATCTTTATCTTTAACAATCCTGCCGTAACCATGGGGATTTTCAGGAATCATTGTTAGTACCACAGCACCTGTTAAAGGATCAACACCCTCACTGAGCATATTCCGGAAGGTTGAAGGCTTTATCAGAGGAACATCGCCGCAGGCTACAACAATATCTCCATCATAACCTTTGAAGTAATCAGCAGCCTGCATAACAGCATGTCCTGTACCCAGCTGCTCATGCTGCCACACATAATTAACCCTGTTTCCAAGCCGGGAAATTACATCATCACCCCTATAACCTACAACAACTAATATGTCATCAATTCCCGCTGAATTTAAGCTATCAACAACATATTCGATCAGGGATTTTCCATTAAGATGATGGAGGACTTTGGGAAGTTCAGACTGCATGCGAACACCCTTTCCCCCGGCAAGAACAATTGAAGAGATTTTTTTAATTATATATCTCCTAATTGAAAAGATATTATCTGAGGCGCAAGGATTCGAACCTTGGAATGCCGAGACCAAAACCCGGTGCCTTACCGCTTGGCTACGCCTCAATTTTCATCATACGGGCAAACCCATACTAATGCCGCAAATCATTGACACATTTCTCAATAACTGCCCGCATTGTCAATCAGAAAATGCCTGGAATAGCAAATTTAGAAAAAAAACATCTATTATTATCTTTTTCAAAGAACCTGAATGCTTCTTTACATGCTTTTTCATCCTGAAAAATCCCGAAAAGAGTCGATCCTGACCCGGACATTGCTGAAAAATCAGCCCCTGCTGCGTAAAGTTCACTTTTAAGTACGCCAAGCTGAGGAAACTCCGCAAAAACAGGCTCTTCAAAATCATTGCGGAAAACTTCTCTCCATGAAAAGATCCCTTTATCCAGAGCGTCAAGAACCTCCTGCCTGGCTGATTCAAAATAACCGCTGCTGCAGTCACCACTATCCCTTTTCAGCAGGGAATAGGCGCGCCCTGTATTAACTTCTATCCCCTTATTGATAAGAAGGATATAACCATCAAAACTCCGGCTTAAAGGAATAATCCTCTCCCCCTTCATCTCAGTAAAAGCGAGCCCCCCCTTCAGGCAGAAGGGGATATCAGAACCTGTTTCAATTGCTGCTTCCAGAAGAAGATCCTCATCCCTCTCTTCGATAATACTGCTCACAGCACGCAAAGCAGCTGCAGCGTCACTGCTCCCCCCGGCAAGTCCCGCCCCCTGGGGTATATTCTTTTCCAGAACAAAATGAAATGAACCGCTGAGGCCCGCTTTTTTCAGATAAACCGAAACTGCTTTAGTTATCAGGTTATCCTTAACATCAATTCCGTCTAAAATATGGCCGTAAGTACCTCCGCCACTATCTATTTTCACCTCAGGGGGCTTATCCACTTTAGTAATATCGTAATATTCAAGTATCAGCAGGTCGTGAAGCTCCAGCCCTGCCATGAGACTGAATATATTATGATAACCATCACCCCTTCTGTTTAAAACATTGAGATGAAGATTAATCTTTGCACCAGCTTTCTCAATTATTGTATACATTTACTTTTTATAATCACAAAATCTGACGAATGTCAAGTATATTATTCAAATAGGCCCCATGGTTCACTCCTTACTACTACTCACTTCTCAAAAGCCCCCTAAATCCCCCGGAGGGGGACTTAAAAAAGAAGTTTTGGAATACACATTAACATCAAAAACGCTTTTACTTTATAATTATTTGTTATTCAACCTATACAAAGTCCCCCTCCGGGGGATTTAGGGGGCCAATACACCGAGTAAAGGCAGTGTCATTGACCATCCATCCAGCTTCAGAGTAAAATTTTAATCTTATATAATATTTAACTTGAAATAAACAAAAGGGAAATGGTATAATAATAAAAATAAGTTCCGGCAGGTATAGTAAATTGGAATACTCCATACTCTTTATTAATCTATTTGCATTTATTACGTCGATTTATATAACTTTTGCAAATATTCTCAAGAAGAAATCTTCATTTATCAACCTGCTCCTTTCTTCCTGCTCATTGCTTATGGCGATTTTTTTTCTGCTCTTAATCATGATAAATTCCGGAACTTTTACCCGATTGCACCCCTATGCCATGAGAGGAATTTTCTTTCTCCCTGTGCCTGCGGCATCTCTCCTCTTCTGCATAAGTGCCCTATACCCCGGCAAAAAACCGGGTCAGGCAGCTTTTCCACTTTTTTTCGCTTTCATAATATCGGTAATTGACTATGTAATTGCATTCCATGCCCCGCTCTTTACACACTCCGGCCTTCTTCTGGGAGAGAGGATTACTGATCTTATTCAGCTTTCTATAATGGCATTCTACATTATATCAATTCCGGCATTTTTTGCACTGGCGATGAAAAGATCGCAATATATCAGAATCAGGCATAATCTTGCTTACCTCCTTGCAGGTTTTCTCGCTGTCTACCTTCTGGGCTGCGCAATTTACCTCTGGGGCCGGATTATCCTGGAAACCGGTATAACTGCCAATCCCGGCATTACCATCACGCCGATCCTTATTCTAATCATTATCCACCACCTTGTTTATGACATGAAAAGCAGCAATCTCAGCAGATATTATGCAGATTCATTAATTACCTTTTCAATATTTATACTTCTTTTTTTTCCTGTTTATTTTTTCCTTGAACTGGATAAGGAGGGGAAAATTTTAGGGGATGTTCATTTCTCTATAAAAGGGGGGGTCACTGTATTATTCATGGCACTATTCTACAGGGGAACTGCCGCAATTCGGGAGAGGCTGCACAACAGAAAATATGAAGCTCTCATTGCTGATGTTAACCGGATTCTCATGTCTGTAGATGATTTGAAGCAATTTTCCGACACTGAAAATTTCTGGAAAACACTGACAAATGACAGTATTGCAGGCCTTAAGGATACTATGGGTATAACAGGTTCCTACTTCCTCCTTCCCGGCAGAAGAAATGAATCCTATAACTTTACATACGGATATGGACCTGAACTCAAGCCATCATCTTTCGGTTTTGACAGCAAGCTTGCACAATTCCTTTCATCACAGGAAGAGATCTTTGAAAAATCATATTTAATAGCTGATACCGGAATTGATGTTTCTCCGGAAATTCATGACTTTTTCAACCATAACAGCATAGAAATCGCAATGTCCTTTAGAAGTATGTCAGGCAATATTATTGGGTTTCTCCTTCTCGGCAGGCTGTCAAGTGGTGAACCATATACAGCGGATCATATTTCTGCATTTGAAATTTACCGGATAAAGCTTCAGAACCTCCTTATTACCGGTCTCATACTCGATGAAGTAACAGCACAGCAGGTTACAGAACACGACAGCATTGTTGTAGACACAATCAAGAGGCGTATTATCCCCCGGGAGATGCCTTCGATTAATGGGATAAGGATGAGCTCATTTTATATGAACAATTCTCCCGATGGGGGTGATTATTTTGATGCAGTAAAAATCTCGAAAGATAAAATTTCTATTTTCATTTCTGATCTATCCTATTTCGGTGTAAATTCAGCTCTCCTTGGACTTGAACTTTTTTCTATTTTCCATACACGCTCTTTTATTTTCAACTCACCCGACAGAGTCCTGAATATGATGAACCAGGTAATCAAAACTTCACGGCTCACTACTGAAAATGCTGAAGCTTCATGCACCATTATTTCATCTGAAGGTGATTTTCTTTATTCAAATGCTGCATTCCACCCCCTGATCATTTACGATGCAGACAGGAATGAATTCACTGAAATTGATTCTCCCAGCACCCCCCTGGGGAAGGATATGGATACCCGTTATCACCTTACTACCGGGAAACTGCGTGACGGGTCAATTGGCCTTATTTATTCAAAAGGTCTTCTCGCTTCCTGCAATAAGTCGGGAGAGTTTTTCACACTGGATATGGCCAAAGAGGTAATTTCAAAATTTTCCAGAGAGACCCCGGCAGTTATTGCAAGGGAACTTTTTACCCTCTTTAACACTTTCACTGACAAAAGGGATCAGCTTGAAGACATAACAGTTATTTTATTTAAAAAGGTCAAAAAAGATAATGAATAAAACAGCAACACTCTTTCTTGAAGCTGTATCTAAATATAAAAGCATCGCCATATATATTCCAGGCTCACCCGATCCTGATGCCATTGCTTCAGCATATGCCATAAAGGCTATTCTAAATCACCTTTCGATTGAGTCCGATATTTTTGCTGAAAAAAAACTTTCGCTGCCGCAGAATCAGGCATTTCTTGATCGCCTTAAAATTCCTGTTATTTTCGGGAAAGAGGTAAACACAAAAAACTATGATGCCTATATTGTACCCGATTTTCAGAACAACCGCGTGGATAAAATCGGAGACCAGATTCCATGTGCTGCCCATATTGATCATCATGGAAAATCGAAACAGAGCATCAAATCAGATTTTTCACTTATAAGAACCGATTCCGGCTCCACAAGCACACTGGTAGCCCTGATTATGAAAAATCTGGATATTTTTTTCAATGACCGGGAGATAAAATCAATTGCCACTGCCCTTACATTCGGGATTCAGACAGACACAGATAAATATGATCATACTACCCCGCTTGATGTTGAAGCCCTCACTTATCTTGAAAGCTTTGCAGATAAGGAGATATTAAAAGGAATAAACAGTATGCCGGTATCACCTGCGACTATTCTATGTTATAACAGAAGCAGGGCTAACGAAATTGTTTATAAAGACTGGGGGATATACGGGATAGGCTATATTGATGCTAAAGAGAGGGATTCAATTGCCATCTCAGCTGACATGATTCTAAAAAATACAGAACACAAAACAGTAGCGATTTTTGCCCTTATTGAGAACCATAAAAAGAGTGAGCTCTATCTGGATGTTTCATTAAGATCTGAAAGTGCCTCTGTTGACCTGAACAGAGTAATAAAGCGTATTACTCCAAGCGGCGGCGGACGGCAATATAAAGGGGCATACCAGATAAAATTGAATTATTTCCGCAACGCCCCGGACCCTGATATGCTCTGGTCTGTTGTTGAAGCCACTACAATTGAAACCCTTAAAAAAAGCAGAGATACTCTCTATATCAGTGAGCTTGAAAGCTTCTACAGCAATATTAAAAACAAACTTTTCTCATTCCTAAAAAAGGATAGTGATATTACCTGATATTTCATAGGAGAACACCTCTCTGCTTATCCCCTGGTCATCCCTGTTCCTGAATCTCTCAAGTGAGAGCGCTCCACCCACCCCCCCTCTTATATTTTTATGCAGATCAAAGGTAAGTGCTGATTTAATCATAAAAAGATCATAAGGTTCCGGTGAAACTGAATTAAAATAATCGTATCTGTTAAGAGCCATATTATACTCAAAGGTAAAAACAGGAAGAGCGGTTAATTTGTATAACATGGAGAAATAATCGTAAACCCATGCAACATCAGTTTCATAGATAGTGGAGAACCTGTAACCGTAATCCTTCTCACTGAAAGATGCCTGCTCAGGCATGTTGCTTATATATATATAATCCCTCCCTTCAGGAGATGTGCCGTAATTTATAAATTCCCTGTCCTTTTTAATTCTATAATCCAGTGCAGCGCTGAAAGAAAGGCTCGACCTGTCCCACCTGAATATTATACCCGATTCAGGGGATAAGGTTTTTTCATCTATATTTGAAGTGATAAACATCCTGTCTGCAAAAGAGAACCCCAGATCAAGGGAGGATGAATGATGAGGGAGACCCGCGCTATTCCCCCTGAAAAATCCGAAGGAAAATAGATTCATAAGATCAAACCTCAAGGAAAAACCGCTGCTCAATGTAATGACCTGATTAGGTATCCCGTAAATATTTGACCGTTCGCATATCTGGTTTAAACCGCTATTAACTGAAAGATCGAAAAGGCCTGTATCCATGGCAAAATCAAAGGAGATATCATCAACCAATTTGAGTGAATTATTATAATCAGCCGATTCCGAGGAAGTCTCCACACCCCTATTCATTGTATAATAGACCATATCCCTGCCGCCGGCAAAATTCCCCCTGCCGGTAAAAAATTTTCCCGGATAATTTCCCATGAGATTAAAAGCATTCCCCGAAACTTCCGACATAACCCTTGAGAATCCGTATTCTTCACTGAAAAATCCCTTATTCTCACCCTCGTATGGAACACCCTCCTCATTAAGAGAAATGCCTCTCAGGTAGTTCAGCTGGAACTGCCGCACATTTTTAAAGAGCGGTATATCCTTTAACGAAACCGGTATCCTCACCCTGGTGGAAAAATATGAACCTGCATCCCTGGAGCGGAGGAATGTCCCCTTTGAGGAATTAATCTCCTCATCATAATCTGAAAATGACTCCTCCCTATAATCTGCACTTAATGTAAGCTCCGGCATAACTATACCCTCACCTGAAAAGCCTATAACCAGCTCTGACCCGTTTTTCCGTTCCAGATATTTCATATCCCTGCCGGTGAAGGGGAGGTGATACCCCCCTGACAAATCATTCTTAATCCCCGCCTCTTCAGATCTTCTTTCACCCTGAATGTCCACAATTTCCTCAGACATTATTGCAAGTTTCGGCCTCAGGAAAAAATATTTACCCGTATAATTCAGCTGCACAAGGAGCTCTGATCTCTGGCGCCTGTCCCTTTCATCACCGCCATACTGCTGCTGCAGTGTTTCATCAGATATTGTATCTGAATAACGGTTCAGGGAGATAGCTGAAAAAGCCATATTCAGGAGCATCTTTGCGGTGAGTGTACCGTCAAGAAAATCGGCAAATCTCTGGTCAATGCTTATTACCGGAGTGTGTACAACCCTGCTGCTCTCTTCAGTATATATCTGAGAGTCAAGATTTCTATCCTTCAGATTATTATGCCTGTCAATCCCATATGAAATATTGATAGAAGGGCCCCCCTCCCCCGGGCTCCTGTAGGCTGTAGTAAAGAGAATCTGCTCCCTCTCTGTATCACCGCGGCTGTCATATGGGATGTTTTCATCCCTGCTGTCGCTGCTGCTCTCCTCCTTTGTATAATCTATAGCTGTACTCCAGTGAGGGAGTATTTTGAATGATGATGACAGCTCATAGGCGCTCTCATCTATCTCATCATCCCCTTTGGCAGGTGATGAAAAATTTGCGGAATTCCCTCTGTATAAATACTTAACCCGCATATCGGAGAAAACAGGCACACCCGATTCAGTTACATAAACAGGGCGTTTAAAAGCAGCCTCCCCCTCGTACCACTGCGCCTTACCTGTAAGTGTTTCCGGCTCAGACAGATAAATATCATTGAGCCATATTTCACCTGCAGATCCCGGTGCACCATAAACTATAATTTTCAGATATTTGATTCTCCTGAAATCAGTATTACCCGCAGATGAAGATAGATCAACATTACCGCCTGAACCTGATTTAAGCTTAAGCTTCAAATTTCTCCATGTCCGAAGATTTGCCGGAGTTGATCTGTACTCCACATAATCATATTCGGATGAACCTATAACTATGCCGATTGAATCAGCCAGATTCATTATTCTGGGATTAACCCAGACATTCATTGTCTTGTAATTCCTAATATCAAAGGGGGTAGCGAAGCTCCTTGTAATGGAAACACTTGTGTTCCCTGCAGGGATTTTATAATCTATCTGCAGGGCGCTTTCGCTCTCGCTTTTCAAATCATCACTGCTCCTGCTCCCGTAGAGTGATTCAAATACCCCCCGCTGAAGAAGCATAAAGGATTCAGCCCTGTATTCATCATCGCTGATGCTGTTTATCCGTGTCACCTTTATATCATCAGGTACTGCAATAGTTCCATCATCCCGCTCCGGATTCTTCCACTTTGATGCTACAAACTTCAGGCTGCTTATATAAAGTCTCCCTTCATTATCTGAGTTCTTTTTCAGATAGAGCCTTGCGGATATTACCTGCTTAAGGGCATTGATCTGATCATCAGTTAATGCAGATATATTAACCGGGATCCTGATTCTCTGCCAGTTGCCGCCATTTCTACCCACTGAACCTAATTCGATTTTGCACACATTCTCATCAGTATCAAGAATCCCGTTTCCATTAAGATCTTCTGTGTTAAGAACACCATCACCAAGCGTGTAGCTGCTTAATCCGGGCCCTGAGCCAACAACAGTGGGGTTATTACCGTTAAAAGTATAACCCCGGTCTTCCGAATATCCGGAGGATGGATTTGAGTCAATAAATCCGTTTCTATTGCGGTCCTCTGTGTCAAGGAAACCGTCCCCGTCTGAATCCTCATCAATTACACCCAGATCGACGAAAAGATCGACTCCATCAGCCTCAGAACCATCATACTTAACCCAGACCTCAACATACTGAAGTCCCGACATATCAACAGCTTCCTCGGAAAGTTTTCGTGTAACAACAGATACATAATTACCATCGGTAAAATCAAAATCGAAAACCAGAGACCGCTGTGAAGACTGTTCAACAATGCTGTTGTCAATATGCCCCATGGCAATATTGTATGGACCCGGTTTTACTGAATAAGGCACAGCATATGGTGTAAAACCGGGCCCCTTTAATGTTTCCGGTGACCAGGGATCTCTGTAGAAAAAATAATTCATAATACCGCGGTTATCCTGATCCTGGCCATCAGGCATTGATGAGAGCTGCCACTCCTTTTCAGAAAGTGAAACCGATACTATCTCATCTGTGGATTCCATATTATCAATAAGGGCTTTGCCGAAAATATTGGTATTCCTGATACTCTTTGCAACTTCACCATAAGCCTTCACCTCAAGGGGGATTGAACTTACCCTGCTCCCTGTAACTGCATTATAAAGATCAGCAAGCCTCTTCTGCCCCAGATTCAAAGATGCATCCCCCTCCAGCACTACTGTCTGGTCAGACTCACTCCCCACATCAGGAACAACTTCACTCTCTGCACCCCTTGATATTAAAACAGTGCCGCCGATTCTGATGTCCCTGGTCAGGTCATAATCGGCCCTGAGCCCCCCCATGAAGGATGAATCTGAGGAGCCAAATGGAAGATATTCATATTTTATTTCTATATTTGTATCTGCAGTTATGAGGGGATTATTAGAATCGCTGAAGATAAGAAAACCGGAGTAGTAATCCACTGTGTAAAGGGAGGATGATATCTCCTTCCCGTTAACCTTAACCTTTACACTGTTCTCTATGAGGTTAAAATGCTTAAGCTGAAAGCTCCTTGCCTCCACATTATAATCAGCGCCTATTCTGTACCTTGATGAAATATAAACATCAGGGGGCTGCACCTCGCTATAGATCCGGTCTGCAGCTGAAGTATCAGTAAAAAGCCGCCTGAATGGCTCCCTTGTTGAAAATAAAATAATCCCGTTTCCCCTGTCAATGCTGTATCGGGAAAGCTCCCTCACTTCTGCATCTGTCATTTTGCTGTTCTCTCTGAAAAAAGTGAGGGAGAATCCTGTAGGGAGGATATTTCTTGCGCCTATAAAGAAGTAAGATCTAATTTCATAAACATCCCTTTTACCAATACCACTTAGCGAATAGCCGTATTTTATAAATGCAATGTTTTTACCTGAAAAAGCACCACCCGGATGATCAGCATCCCCTGGAGCGATTACAAAGAGGTCTTTTGTACCACCATCTATTGTATAAGCTGCGAAAATTCTCGCGCTTTCAGGAATATTACGTAGAAATTTAATAACACCTGTGGTATAATTAATCGAGTAATCTGTACCATTAATTAGTCTTGTATAAAATCCTCCGTCAAAGGGGAGGGTTATAGCCCCCTGATTATTGTAGGGATTCTGATCATCCATATAAAGCTCAAAACCGGAAGGGATGATATTCACCTGATAAGGGGAGTAAGTTCCAGGTTCATCCGGTTCTGAAGTAACAGCAATGAGATCGTCAACTTCCCCCGGGAGAGGTGTTGACGTGACTCCATCATATCTGATAAATGGTTCCAGCTGATAATAAGTTCTCTTTAAATACTGATACTCCGATATTTTAACGCTCCCCGGGGATGAGTTCCCCCTGAAGTATTCAACCTCTGTCTCCCCCCTTGATACACTTGCAAAACCTTTAATCCGGAGTCCGCTCTTTGCAAGGGTAAAATCCGCACCCAGTCCCTTTACACCCCTGTTGTCATAAACCGCGTATCTGGAGTGATTAAACTCAATATCGATCTCCCCTGTATTAATCTCCCTTACAACCTCATCATCCTCAACAGCCCTGTACTGCATAAGATAGCGGTTATCCTTCCTCCTGCTGTCATGATCGATATATACAGTAATCCGCTCCCCCACCTCCCCTTCCATATGAAGGAGTACCACCTGTTCCGGCGTAAACCCTGAAGAGATAACCCTGGAAAAAGGTGTATCCTCATCGTACTGTTTATACCTGCTCCTGGTAAACATGGACTTGCCGTACTTCAGGTCGAGCTTGGCAGATCCGAAGGTATTGATATTTACATCACCCTTACTGTAAATATTAAGCTTTTCTATCTCATCAGCCTCTCTTTTATATGAGGGCTCTATGATATATTTATACCAGTCCCCCTCTCTGTACTGAAGGGGACTTTCGTTTTCAGACAATGAGTTAGCTTCACCTTTTACTGTTATGCCGGGTTGTGAAGAATATTCTAATGGAGCAAAAAAGAGTGAATCAGTAAACTGCAGATTATCAGAAGCTCGCGCCAGATAGAGGCCGGAGAGTACAATAATAGATGAAATAATATAATGGGGGAGCAGTCTAAACATTTAGATGCGGCACTATTTATGAATTTTTACAGAATATTTAATTATCAACATTTCATCCGGAACCTGAGAGAATTATTTTAACAGTGCCGGTTAAAAAACACCAGGTATAATGCCGCAGTATTGTATATATCTGATTATTTAAAATAACTCATGACGGGCTGAAGCTTTACCACATCCTGCTCATGTAGGGATAAGGATTAATGGGGATACCGCCCAGCCTTATTTCATAATGGTTATGGTGTCCGGTAGCATTACCTGTCATCCCCACATAACCGATTGCCTGCCCCTTCTGCACTGTCTGCCCCTTGTTCACTATTATGGCACGCTGATGAGCATAGATTGTTTCAAAACCGTACTTATGCTGTATACGCACAGCTTTACCGTACCCTCCCATCCAGCCTGATGACATCACTACACCTGGTGCAGTTGCCCTGATTATTGTTCCTGAGGAAGCAGCTATATCTATCCCTGTATGGAAATCCCTGCCATGGCCGAAAGGAGATCTTCGCCACCCGAATAAAGATGAAATATGGCCCGGATTCGGCACAATGGAGGGGGTATCTTTAACGACCTTACTCCTCACATCTATAAAGTTCTTAATTGTCCGTATTGTATCTGTACTGCTTAGAAGATCTTTCTGCACATCCTTAATAGCAAAAATTTCTTCAGGCATCATTCTCTTTATTGCAAGAAGCTCATCCATTGTCTCCCGGTCATGATCCCTGTAGGTCCAGATATCACCGATTTCATTTGTCCCTGCAGCAAGCTGATAGAGTTCTTCAACCTCAGGCTTAAGATCCTTCATAATTCCGGAGATTTCATTTGTAAGCCTCTCATAGCGTATAAGGTCAGCCCTGATGTCATTATATGAAAGAAGGAGTTTCTGCTCTTCGCTTTTAATCTGCCTGTTTTTAATTACAGCGTATGAAGAAGTGACAATTACCACAACAAAGAGAGCTACAAAAAAGGAGATAATAAACTTGGAGATCTGGAAGTTGAAAATTTTCTTTTCATTGTGAGGAATAAACATTACGGTCATCTTCTCGTGACCCTTTTCAACAAATTTCTTCCATACCTTCTCCTTCCTCTTTCTGAAGACGAAGTAGTTTTCGTAAAATTTCCGCGAGAATTTATTCTGAATATTTTTTAATTTAAATTTCATTGTTCCATTTCTTCATTTATTTTTAATCGGTTACTTTGTTAACATTTTACAGAATATATCTATTTTATCAACTATTTTTCCACATTAATTGCCTAACTATACCGGCAGCAGATTATTCCCCGGGCCATGTCATTCCCGCGCATACTTCAACGAGCTCAGTACAGGTGCGGGAATCTCATAACTCCGGAATTTTTCCAGAAAATTCCACTATTTTAGCCGGAATAACAAATACGGCCAATTTAAACTACTTATGATATTATCGTCAACAAAGGAATTATTACTGATCATTTCGGAATATCTATTCAAAAATAATATCCAGAGCATCCTTTAAAGTACTGAGACCATGTATTTCACCGTCAAAACCGAGAGATTTCACCTTTTCCAGATCACCTGCTGACACAAAAAGGCGCCTGAACCCGGAATACCTGAACTCCTGCACCCTTTTTTCTATCTGATAAACAGGGCGCAGTTCCCCTGAAAGGGAAATTTCCGCAATAAAACCTGCACCTTCATCCACAGGTTTCTCCTTAAGACTTGATGCTATTGCCACTGCAACTGCAAGATCTGCAGCTGTTTCATTGATGTTGAAGCCCCCGGAAACATTAATAAAAATATCAAATGTTCCCAGTTTCAGACCTGTATGTTTTTCAAGTACAGCACTTATTATTATCAGCCTGTTAAGATCAAAACCGTCTGCCATCCTTCTTGGATTTGAAAAACTGGAAAAGGTCACAAGGCACTGTACCTCAAAGAGGATTGTTCTGCTCCCCTCAACAGCTGCTGAAACTGCATTGCCAGGGGATGAAGACCTGAAGGGATTAAGGAATATTTTATTTTTATCCTTTACCTCTTCAAGCCCCAGAGGGGTCATGCTGAAAAGACCAAGTTCATTAACCGACCCGTAGCGGTTTTTAAAAGCCCTTAAAACCCTGAAATCTCTGGAAAAATCTCCTTCAAAATAAAGGACAGTATCAACAATATGCTCAAGAAGCTTTGGCCCTGCAATTGAACCATCCTTGGTAATATGCCCGATAAGAATAACAGGTATGCCGGTTTTTTTTGCAAAATCGGCCAGCCGTGATGAAGATTCCCTTATCTGCGATACTGACCCTGTAATACCTGCCACTTCATTAAAATATATTGTCTGCACAGAATCGATAATCAGTGAACCAGGCTTAAGGGTTTCTGCAAGGTGGATAATATCTGTGACCTCATTGTTTACAGATATTCTGATTTTATCACCCTTCAACCCCAGCCGGTCAGCCCGCCCCTTTATCTGCACAGGGGACTCCTCTCCTGAAATATAAAGAGCCTGAAGACTTTCCGATATCTGAAGAGCCAGGGTTGACTTCCCTATACCCGGCTCTCCGCCCAGAAGAAGTACAGATCCGGGGACCACGCCGCCGCCGCAGACAAGGTCGAACTCCCCTATTCCGGTTTTCATCCTGCGGAGCCCCTCTTTTTCAACTGAACTTAAAGGGATTGCTGCAGGTGCACCCCTGCTCTTTGTTCTCGGCTTCTGCTCCTCTTCCACAATTGTGTTCCACTCATTACATGAAAGACATTTCCCGTTCCATTTTGAGTAATCAGCCCCGCAGACAGTACAGACAAAATGATTTTTCTTTTTTGACATCTCTTTACTTCTGCCTGAAAAAAAGTTTTGAAGGGTCCTGCTTAAGACTGTTGAAAAGCTCCTTCGCTGATACTGAAGCATCCTTTATATTGTAGTAAACCTCTTCATCAGTCATAAGCTTGCCAAGGCTCCCCCGCCCCTGTTCAAGGCGCTGTATGATTCTGTTAAGGTTGCTGGAAATCTCGGAAATATTTTTAATGGCAATATTAATCTCCTCTTTATTTTTTTCGGAAATTCCGGATACATTACTGGTAAACCTGTTCAGCTCATCCATAAATATCTTCATCTGCCGGGAAAAAAGCATTATTGTAGCCTTTGTGGACAATACAGATGTCCTTATATCACCCCGGTTCTCCCTGGAAATATTATTAAGATTTTCTACAAAATTTCTCGAATTGATAAATATATCAGCCAGCATCTCACCGCCGCTCTGATCATTCATAAAACTCTGGAATATGAGCATCATCTGGTCAAAGCTGGGCGGGTCAATTCCGAAAATTTTATCACCGTCTTCGAAAAAATCCTCAGTGTTCATTGTAGGCGGGACAAAGACATTAATATATTTACTCCCGATAAGACCTTTTGTAAAAATTGCGAATCTGGTCTCCCTCACAAGCTTGAACCTGTTGTCTATCCATACCACAACCTCTGTTCTCTCGTCAGACTGCTTTATCTCAATTACCCTGCCGATTTCTATCCCCCCGGCAATACTCACAGGTGCTCCTACCTGAAGATCATTGAGGAAACCGTAATATATCCCCAAAGTATACCCTCTGGCTGATACATTCATCTTGGCCAGAAGCGCGATTATAAGAATAAAAGCGGTAAAACTGACCATAATCAGGAGACCCACCTTTGCTTCATTATTCAGTTTAAGCGCCATATCCCCTCCAGGGAAATTTTATTGCATAATATATATTTTTCATAACTTATAATTCCTCAGCTCTTATCCGGGATAAAATGCTCCAGTCCCCCTGCCGGAAGCGGCGGAGAGATTGGGAGCCGCATTACTATACTAAAATACATCTTTAGAAATAAATACTGATTTTTCTTTAAATTTAATTATATTGATAATATCCATATCACAGAATATATGAATTCCTGTTTTTTATCAACCTTAAAATCAACCTTTAAAAAACAGGTTCATATTTTTTGAAGATCAATTCTATAATATGCGAGGATAATATGTCAGTATGTATGGTTTATATAACTGCAGAATCAATGGAGGATGCGGAAATTATAGGCAGAAATCTTGTTTCAAGACGCCTTGCTGCCTGCGTAAACATTATCAGCAATATGAAATCGATTTATCAGTGGGAGGGTAAAATTGAAACCGGCAATGAGGTTATTATCATAGCCAAAACAAAAAAAGTCCTGGTCAATGAACTTACTGAGCATGTTAAAAACCTTCACGGTTATGACAACCCCTGTGTTGTTACGCTCCCTATTGAAGATGGGAATAGTGATTTTATTCAGTGGATCAGGGATGAAACAAAATAGTCTGATTATACTGAATCCGGCTGGAAATATTACTTTAATGCCATCACTATGAAGCAAACAGCGTTTCTCCTTTGTTAATAATTATTGACAAAGATTATATGCTATTTTAATTGTTTTCTTAAGTATTTATTTCTTAACCTGTTGTAATTATAAATGAGGTATAGACCCGTTGCCAGCCCGGGGCAGGAATATATTATTATTTAATATTTATCGGGAAGTAAATATTAAATTATTACCATAACTAATAAAAATTAAAAAAGGGGGCTACTGTGGGTAAACAGCATAGACCGGTTGAAAAGCGTAAAAGAGCTAAAAAAAGACTTAAAAGAAAGAAAAAAGCTGTAAGAGAAAAAATCAGTAATAAATAATATAATAAGAGATCCTGTTAAAATTGCAAAGAGTAATTTTTAAGAAAAACAGATATGATTAAAATCTACCCTTTGTCAGAAAGAAAGATTTTCTTCCCCATCCTTGCTTACTGGGCATATACCAACTGGTATCTGACAAAAAAAATACCTTTTAATATTATACTCAATGAATATAAACGGAGAGCAGGGGACACAGATCCCCCGCTCTCTTTTGTTGCGCTTATTGATGATATTCCCGGGGGGATGGTCACTCTAAAAAAAAAGGACCTTGCCGCACGGGAAGATCTTTCCCCATGGCTTTCAACTTTATATGTGCCCCCGGAATTCAGAAGAAAAGGGGTTGGGGATGAGCTTATAGGGAGAATAATCACTGAGTCGAGAGAAATGGGGTATAAAAAACTTTATCTCTTCATTGACAATAGGGACTTTGCTTATCTTGAAAAATATTATACCTCAAGAGGGTGGCAGTACCTAGCTTCAGCCCCTGATGCTGATGGCGATATTGCAAAAATATACTCCCTCACCCTCTAAAAAATCAGTCGTGGCTATGATGATGATCAAGGCCATTATGATGATGCCCTTCACCTTTTTTATGCTGAATGCCGTGAACAATATGATCAACTATACTTTCTATATTAATCCCTTTTGTTGCTGACACCTCAAAAATCTCCGCCGCCTTATTAAGAGCGCGCACCTGGCCTGTAAATTTCTCTTTATTAAAATTTGTTAATTCAATAAGATCCGTTTTATTGAGCACAATAAAATCAGCTTTGCTGAACATTACCGGATATTTATGAGGCTTATCATCCCCTTCAGCAACAGATACTACCATCATCACCTCATCCTCCCCCAGAGAAAAATCCGCAGGACAAACCAGGTTCCCCACATTCTCAATGATAACACAATCAATTTCATGGAGGTCGAAATTCACAAGTGCTCTCTCAAGCATGGCAGATTCAAGATGGCATATACTGTGAGTATTGATCTGATGTATTTTCACATCAAATTTACTCAGCCTGTCAGCGTCAGCTGTTCCCTGCATGTCCCCTTCAACAACTGCAACACGATATTTTTTTGTCAGCTCAGGGAGTACTGCCTCAAGTAGACTTGTTTTCCCCGCACCCGGGGCACTCATTATATTTAAAACAAAAATTCCATGGTCATCCATATTCTTTTTTATGTTCTGCGCCAGCATATCATTCTTCTCAAGAAGATCCTTTTCAAGTTCAATATAGTGCATAGTATTACTCCCCTGTTTCAATATCTATTGATTCAACGTACATCCTGTCCCCTGCTATAATCTTCACAGATGCTGACCCGCATGAGGAACATTGAAAAACATAATCCTTCATAATACTTTCAGCTTTACAGTCATCACACAAAAAAATAGTCTTAACAGGAGTGATTCTGATTTCAGCATCTTCGAAGCATGACCCCTTTTTTGCCACATCAAGTGCAAATTCCAGGGCATCTATTGATACAGCGCTGAATTCCCCTACAGCAATATTTACCGCATTAACTTTTACAGAACCGTTCTTTGCTGCAGTATCCTCAACAATTTCACGCACACTCATGGCAAGCCCTAATTCATGCATTATAAACCCCGTAAACAGCCTGACCTGTAGAGATACCGGCATCATTGGCCGGAATATTATTATTTAAAAAAACATTAAGTCCGCAGGAGGCAAGTCTTTTTTCAATAATTTCAAGCATAATCCTGTTCTGAAAGACCCCTCCGCTTAAAAGAACATTCTCTATATTACGTTCTATGCAGATCTTCAGAGCAATATCAGCTGCTGCTTTGCAGAGTGAATTATGGAACATGGCTGCAAGATAATCCATATCTTTCCCCTCTTTTTTAAGCCTGTAGAGCTCCCTCAAAAACGGCACAGAATCGGCAGAGTATACGCCGCCATATTTTTCTACCGGAATCTCAATAAAATCTTCCGTACTGCACCTGAGAGCCAGCTGCTCCAGGTAGATTGCACCCTCCGCCTCAAAGGTGACCCGCCCGGTAAAGCCGAGGAGAGCGGAAGCTGCATCAAACAATCTCCCTGCACTTGAAGTTACAGGGGAAAATTCCGCTTTTGACGCTATTGTATAAATATTCTCCAGCACAGATGGATCAGCAAAGGAGCAGATATCAATAAAATCTTCATAGTCAAAAAAACCGGCCAGTATTCTCCACGGTTCAATTATCGCCCTCTCCCCGCCAGGGAGGGGGAAGGGTTTAACATGACCCGATCTTTTATATGACTTTAAATCACCGGTAATTATTTCCCCGCCCCAGATTGTACCATCATCACCATATCCGGTACCGTCCAGAATTATCCCCAGAGCCTTACCCTCAAGAGAATTTTCAAAATAACAGGAGAGAAAATGTGCATAGTGATGCTGTACCTGAATAAGCCTCACACCATTCTTTTCTGAAAAATCCTTTGCAAAAACAGTTGATTCATAATCGGGATGTTTATCGCATACAATAATCCCCGGATTAAGTGAATAATAAGCAGTCATTTCATCAATGGTTTTACCGAAATGGCTGAATGTCTCAGGCGTGCCCAGATCACCAACATGGTTCCCTGTTACAAGATTTCTGCCGGAAATAATTGTTATATTATTTTTAAGCTCAGCACCTACTGCCAGGATCTCCAGATTCCCCGGATTATCTATCTTAACTGGAAGCGGTATTCTCCCCCGTCCCATTCGCACACTCATCTCCACATCTTTATGGAAGAAAGAGATGCTGTCATCAGCCCTCTTATAAATCTCCCTGTTATGCGTAAGAAATGAATCCGTCACATCAGCAAGACCTTCCAGTGCAGTTGTGTCATCAATTATAAGAGGGTCGCCGGAAACATTAGCGCTTGTCATCACTAGGGGAACCCCGGCTTTTTCAAGTATAAGCTCATGCAGCGGAGTGTATGGAATCATTACCCCCAGGAAAGCATTGCGTGGAGCCACTGAAGGTGCTATAGCTGAATCTCCCCTGCTTTTACAGATAACAATAGGGGAGACCTTACCTTTTAGAAGCGCCTCCTCAGCATCTGACATTGCTACATATTTCTTTGCCTCTTCTGCAGATGAAAACATTACAGCAAATGGTTTTGCCGGTCTCTTTTTTCTTTCCCGGAGTTTCATTACAGCTTCATTATCTACTGCCGAGCAGATAATATGGTATCCCCCGAGCCCCTTTGCAGCGACAATGCCGCTATTGCAGATTGCATCAACTGCTTCATTAAGTCCCTTTACAGATGGGCCGCATACAGGACAGGAGAATCCCTCTATGTGGAATCTCCGGTTTAAGGGGTCTTCATATTCTTTTCTGCACTCAGGGCAGAAGGGGAAATGCTTCATGGAGGTCTTCACCCTGTCATAAGGCATATCCTCCATGTATGTGTATCTGGGGCCGCAGTCACCGCATGTAATAAAGGGATACTTATATCTCCTGTCTGCAGGATCATTAAATTCTTCTCTGCACACTTCACACATGGCTATATCTGGAGGTATGCTGAAGCGTGTGGGGCCATGCTCCCTGCTTTCTATGATTAAAAAGGAGCTCTCATTTTCTGCAGGTTCAATATCTTCATGCTCGAAGCTGTTTATCACAGCATTAACCGGGATAAAATTATAGAATTCATCAATAAATTTATCAACTGCGGATACTGCGCCCTGGATCTCTATTTCAACAGAGTCCCTGGTATTTAGAACAGTACCTGTAAGGCTTAAAAGCGCAGCCTGACGCGCAATTGCAGGGCGGAAACCCACACCCTGTACAATACCCTGAACTGTAATTTTTTTTCTTTTTATTTTCATAAAACTATTTTATAATATATCTTATTGATCAAGCTAACCGGATGTTTATCAGTAACTGCAATCAGAAAAATGCCTTATTATAATTTTTTCTTATACTTTCATCTCTTGTAATAAGAGAGGCTTTACGCTTTCTCGCATGAGCAGTTATAATTCTGTCAAAGGGGTCACGGGTCCATTTTTCATTAAGCGCCATTATTATTACTTCCTCAAAAGTGCTTTGCTCTATTTTTAATCCGAGTTTTTTTGCCAGATATGTGATTATTGCAGAACCTTTCTTTAGTCTGCCAATTTCGTAAAGATACTCTAACTCCAGCTGTACAATAGGAGAAATATATATATCCCCTTTCTCAATCATCGCAAGGGCTTCAGCTGAAAAAAGATCAAGATTTTTCTGATAAAGCCAGACAACAATATGAGTGTCCAGAAAAATCATAATTTTCCCCCCTCATCCCATTCACTCAGCCAGTCGACATGAACAATATCTTCAGGAGATCCATTTATCACATCATGAGGTTCAAGATTATCAAGCTTACTTTTTTTATTCTGAGGTATAATTTTCAGGACTTTCCCCTTTCTTTCAATTTCAAGAGGAATTCCGGTGGAGATTACCTGATCAAGAAGATTATATAGATTTTGCCTCAGTTGAGTAGCAGATACTTTCACTCAACACCTCCCGCATGTATAGATAAACACAGTATAATAAAAAAGGCGTACATGTGTCAAATTTAAAACGTACGCTACTACAATTTAATTATTTACTACCTTATGTTCTATTGCTTTCAGAACAAAGTGATTCAATGAAAATGAGGCAGATAAAAAAAATATTTACTTTAACTTCGATTCGTGTAATCTGGAATATAATTCCTGATTACACGAAGGGGTCTGCTGTGTTAAAACGAACATTATCAAAAACTATTCAGTTCAGTGAGCCTTATTACAACAACATCACTAAAAGAATAATTAAAACTCCGAAACTCTATCCCGTAGAAGTAAAAAAAACAGCAACCCCCTCTTTGATCGACACAAAGAGTTTCGACGTTTTAAAATCTCTGAAAAAAGAGACAGGAGAAGGAGCGGTGATATGTTTACGGGAGAGTGTTATCCCCATCTCAGATAGTGTACCAGCTGTTCCGGTTTGGGAGGTTTAATGTATAATGGCATTTATTTTAATTTTGAATTTTTTAATATCTCCTTCCGTTATCATCGGATTACTGTTTTCAATTTTCTCGCTTGCCTTTATTGCTTCATTCTTTGAAAGTCTTCCTTTTTCAACAAGTATTACTATTAACTGAAGCCCCCAGAATAGCTCCAGCCCTTCCTCCTCACATTTCTTTCTCATCTTTGTATCATTTGTAACAATTCCCCATCCATTTTTTTGGCAATCGATAATACATATATTATCCTCATAGGACAAACCATTATAACTATTAATAGCTTTATAATAAGTATCAGGTTCAGGATAATAAACTGTAAAGCCGTAAGCCTTGATTTGACTTTCTGTAATCTGTTCCACCTCATTCAGCACATCAATAGGTATTGTTGCCTCCTTGAATAAACCTGGTATCAGTTTCAAAATCTTTTTATCGATTACCAGGTAATCAATGAGCACATTGGCATCTGTTATTACTGTTTTTAGTTCAATTTCCAGTTTATCTCCTTCCATGAGTTTGCAAGAGTATTCATATCATGGTGTGAAATATTAAGTATCTCAGCTGCTTTGCTTATGGTAATTATATCCTTTTCGATTGCTTCCCGTACAAGTGAATGGAGTTTTTTTTCAACGATGATATTGCTTGAGGAGGTATCTGGTTCTCTAAGAGCAACCGGTTCATAGTGATTTTTCAGGCTTACTTTATACATTTTCAAATATTCAGAATTGAATTTTTGATAGATAGAGGTATCTGCCATTCCAAGGTCAAGAAGCCTCCTTATTACAGTAAGGTAACTTACTCTGAAATATCTTTTTACAGTAAGGATTGCATCCACCCAGTGCATCCCTCTGCATCTGTCCAGAGCCTTTTTGAATTCGTCATCCGGCATAAGGAAATAGCCGGCAAATTTATCAGCCTCTTTCTCTTCGTCCGGAACATCATCGAACATCTCAGGCTTAAAAGATTCTTTATGTAATATAAGGTGAGCCATCTCATGTGCAACGGTGAATATTTGCCTTTCAACACTTATACCTTTTGATACATTTACACTGATCGCCGGCCCGCCATCAGCTTCACCAATAGATACGCCAAAAAAGTCATCCATTGGCATTTCAGCAAGGTGAAGTTTTATACCTGCAGCATTCACTACTTCATAAATATCCCTGACAGGTTCGTTTGGATCAAGTCCAAGTAGCCCTCTAACCTTTGCAGCGAGTTTAACCGGATCACTCCCTTTTACTTTTGCCAGCTTATTTTCCACTTTTTTATCAAGCTTCTCTTCCAGGTATTTGTAATCTTTAAGCCAAATGGCTATTTTTATTATCTCCTGTTCTCTTGCCTTTTTCTTCTGCTCAGTAATTTTTTTCATTCTAAATCGTACAGATTTAAGCTGAGGTAAATCAATATAAAGATCTCTTATACTTACATTAAGTGCTTCCGCAATTTTATGCAGGGTTTCAGACCTGGCATTGACTTTCCCTTTTTCTATAGCCAGGTAAGCTGCTCTGCTTAAATCAGCCCTTTCAGCTACCTCTTCCTGCTTTAATCCGGAAGCTTTTCTCAGCCTGTATATGTTTTTGGCTAATACATCAAGCATCCCACTCCTCCTTACTCACTCTTTACGGTAAATATAGCAAACTATACATAATAAGTCAATGTTAAAAATGTAAGGTTAACTTTACTTCATTATTTTTTTTGATTTTATTCAACTGATATTCTGCCGTTTTTTATCATCAGAAGAATTCATTTTGTGTGACTTCGCCTTTAAATGAGTGGTAAGCCTTTATTAAGAACATCAGGTTTTCCCTTAGTTATTTCTGAGAAAGTGGAGGTGGGGATTAATTCAGCCAATAAACATAAAAGATATCTTCAGGAGATCCATTTATTCGGCTCAGTTCAGAAAGTAGATGAAAAGATTTTCGGAAACATTCAGCTATATGAAACGATGTGAACTTATCTATTCTTTAGAAACTTTAGTTATCTTCAATATCTATTATTTTATAAACTTGTTTTATTGTACTAACAAAAATAAATTCATCATAAAGATTTCGCGGTATAGGTTCAACTTTTACTTTGGAATCTTCAGAAGATCTTTCTATTTTAAAAATACACCCATCACTAAACTCATTTACATGGCGGGATATTGAACCTGTATTATGCTCAGCAAGCACACCTGAACTTTTGTAGTTAAAATTTCTTTTTTTATATGTATTTAATACCAGTTTATATGTTTCAAAATTCCCTTGATGACCAAAAAATTCAACATGATCAAACGACAGGAAATCTTCCCTACGTCCAGAAGTAGTTACGTCTCTTAGGTGATATGAATTAACAGTAGGTTGACCATTGCTATCAAGAGTTGATTTTTTAACATATCTAACAATATGATCACATTCATTAAGGGTGATCATATTGTTACAACACTTTGTATATTTTCGATACTTTAATTATGTCAAGAAGTTTGTTTAAAGAGGAGAAACCAGTAATAGTATCTTTCAATCCATCACATTCACTTGGTGTAACAATCAAATATTCAATTCTATGATAATTTGTAAATCTTAAAGTAAGATGTTTATCAGATTCTTTCTGAATGTGTAATGTAAAAAATCCTTCTTCCGATAATGACAACTCCGACTTGTGGATAAAAGGTAAATCACTACGATAGAAAAAAGAACACATTGCTTTTGCTGAATCTATAGAAGGTAGTTCTCCATTGTAATCATCAATATAATCCGCAATTAATTCTGCTACTCTATCAGCTTTAATTAAGTCTATGTTTTCCTTTAAAAAAGTAATAACTTCAGAAAAATTTTTAAATGTTTCAACAGAACCTTGTGGTAAATACAAAGAATAATGACTAATTGATTGTGTCATTATTTTAAAAGCCCTTGCCTGATTTACAATACTAATAATTGGCAACTCGAAAGTTGTTCTCCAAATATTATCAGTTTGGTTAAATAACTGAGGAATATTTAAGCTTCCATCATTATAAAAATTCTTATTAATCGATTTGCTTTGAAAACTATATTGAGCAATTTCGTCTTTTATATTTTTAGCACTTTGTTTCATCATCTTCACTCTTACTCTGAAAATCTTCTATTAATTGATCCATTATTTTTTTTGTTATTGCAAATGATCCCACAACCCTAATTTCAGTTAATACTCCGCTTTCAATTACATGAGGTGCTGTAAATTCAATTATAACAATATCATCATTGGCTTTATTAATACTCATTCCTGAAGGGAATATTGTATCTGCTTCTCTAATAATCTTTACATTTTCATCTGACATAATCTTATTATACCCTTACTAAATGTTGAAATTCAAAATAATATCATTCTATTAACAAATAATCAACAATAATATAAGGTGTCAAGCTACTTAGGTCAATAAATATTTATTTATTGACAATTTAATTTATAGCACGTCGCATCGCCCAACTTATAGAAGTCTTAACGTAGCTGCCGCAAAAAAACCGCTAAGTTTCATTAGCGGTTTAACAGAATAAAAGATAATGTTTTAATTATCCGAAGCAGCTATGTTAAAACTCCGAAACTCTATTTTCTGGATACCGGCCTCTGCTCTTATCTGACAGGATGGGATAGCCCCAAAACCCTTGAAGCTGGAGCTTTGAGCGGAGCTATTCTCGAAACCTGGGTTTACGCGGAAATAATCAAAAGCTACTGGCATAACGGTAAAGAGGCGCCCGTATTTTTTTACCGCGATAATGATCAGAAAGAGATCGATTTTGTAATCGAAACCAACGGAAAACTCTATCCCATAGAAGTGAAAAAAACAGCAACCCCCTCTTTGAGCGACACAAAGAGTTTCGACGTTTTAAAATCTCTGAAAAAAGAAACGGGAGAAGGAGCGGTGATATGTTTACGGGAGAGTGTTATCCCCATCACAGATAGTGTAACAGCTGTTCCAGTTTGGGAGGTTTATTGTATATACCGTCATATAATAATAATATCTGCAGACTGTTATATTTATACAGATCGCACGGCGCATTACGCATTGCTATACGGCCCTGGACAAACTAACAGGTTTTTCCTGTTGAACCACAGACTACGAAACAGACAGAATCAATTCTTTCCTAATAATTTATACTTTTTCAAAAATCCTTTATCCTTTTCAAGGATCGATAACATCCTTTGCGCAGGACCAGCTGGATGATTCCTTCCGGATTCCCAGGCTTCTACAGTCTTTATAGAGACACCAAATACATAAGCAAATATAGTCTGAGTTAAGCCGAGCTTGTTTCTTATCTCTTTTACTTCTTTGCCTTTATAGTCAGGTAGAGGAGCAACAGTTATTGAATGAGATTTTAAACCTTTAATTTTTTCCCCTCTTTCATATTTTATAGCTTCTTCTAAAGAAGTAATTATTCCTTCTCCTATTGATAAGTCTTTATAGCTTTTTTTCACAATTTTTTCTCCTTAATTCATCTTTAAGGCCTACAGCAAGTTTTTTAATTATTTTCTTTTCATTATCTGTTATATTATCTTTTTGATTCTTTGGATAAACCATCAGGAGGTATATTTTTTCATAAACTAAAAAGTCTATGTATAATACACGAACACCTCCACTTTTACCTTTATTTTTTAAGGCCCACCTGAGTTTTCTAACTCCTCCAGTACCTTGTATAATCGTTCCTGATTCAGAATTGATAATTAAATATTCCTGTAAATCTTTAAGATCATTATCAGTTAATCCAAGGTTTTCCCAGATTTTATTAAAAATATCAAAGCTTATAAATTCAACTTTCATCAAACAAATATACACCCTATTATGTAGGGTGTCAAGTTTTTAACTATAGTAATTTAATATATAAAAGCAGGCCAGGAAATCCGACTATTTTTTTGCCCAAAGCCCAGGTGAGAGTTAGAGCGCAGCGTATTACGCCGGGATAGCAACCTTCTCCTGATTCCATTCACTCAGCCAATCGACATGAACAATATCTTTAGGAAATTCATATATTCGGCTCAGTTCAGATGAAGAATAAATCAGGTGCTGCAATAGCACCCCGCATAATTCACAAAGAAGAAAAATTCAAACAAACCGTGAAAAACCCACCGGGATTTAAAAATAGAATAACAATTGACATACATGCTCTAATCTTATATATCTTGTATTTGAATAGTAAAATACAATACAAAGTAGTTAGAGGAAGGATAATAAATTTACTGATAATCTGAATCGTTTAAAGAATAGATGATGATTTATTTAGATAATAAAAGTTAAGTGCAATTAGGGCGCCAAACTTTTTGTGTTAATAAAAAGTAATTGAAAAATGGAAACCCCCATACCCCCTTTAAGAAGCCCGGCGTCCGTGCCGGGCCAAGATGTAAATAATTTATTCTGTAAATAAAGGATTATTGAAATATAAAATGAGTAGAGATTTCTTCCCACAACGACCCGATACAAATCATAAAATACAGACACTGTCTGGAAAATTAAGTTATACCCATAACATGTATAAGAAACCCCTGTTTTCTATACATGTTCCCGCTGATAAGTATATAAAAAGCCTGTTTTCTATATTTGATGAGGTTCCATATGCCCTATAAAATCCCCTCTCTTCCTCTTCCAGGCGATATCGAAACAGTTTCAGTGCTGAAAAAAGCAGCATCAGCGCATCGCTACCTGGCAGAACTAAAAGGCCTTTCCCGCAGTATTCCAAATCAGGAAATTTTGATTAATACCCTGTCGCTTCAGGAGGCAAAAGACAGCTCTGCTGTTATTTAAAGCGATATAGTCACCCTCAAATCAAAAATTAAAAATCCCCTGGTTATGTGAAGGCACTTTTAATTTTAGATTTGAGGAGCAATTTATTACAAGCGTTTACAATAGTAAAATATCAGCAAATATAGCATATAATTATCAAAGGGAAATATATATGCATATTGATTTCTAAAATTGATTATAAAGGAAAAATAATATTGTAAAATACTCTTAAAATAGGTGCTTGGAAATGTTTAAAATAACATATATATTTAACCGCCTTAATTGAGCTTAGTGAACGCAGACAGCAATTTTTTTTGGGGATAACGTTTGTCATTCCGGCCGAAGTGATAACGTAGAGCAGGAATCTTCTGAAAGAATCAAGGTTATGAGATTCCTGCACCTGTACTGAGCTCAGTTCAGTATGCGCAGGAATGACATACTTACCAAAAATAATTTGCTGCCTATCTATTCAAAAGAAAAATTGCAGCAGTTAAATAATGAATTAGAACTTTATATAGAAAAAACAGGCTCTGACCCTTAAAATTAAACTGGATAATTTTATTTAACTGAAATATTATCGAAACAAACAAATCAGAATCATTAAGCAGCGATTAAAATCTATAAAACAAAAATAATACAGTGTTAATTCCTTAACTTTTTTTTGTAATAAAATGAGCTATTATCCCCGCCGCCATAGGCGGCGGGGATATGGAAAACATCATTATTGCACTAAAAAATATCTTTAGGAATAATTACTGAATCTAAGATATTATTTAACCCGAAAATATCCGGAATACAGGAGCTGATATTGAACACAAATGCACCCCGCCTGAATTGAGCTTAGTGGATAGAATCTTTAAAAAAAATGGAATTTAACTTGATAAAGTAGCCTTTTTTTTAGCTACACTGTAAAGTAGAACAATCATGTTAAAAAAAATATTGAAAAGATGCCCCTATCTATTCAAAAGAAATTTTTCTTTTTAATTAATGACCTGGAAAGACTCGGGCCGATCAGGACGGAATGGCAGAATTTCAGCAGCCTTGGGAAAAATGAATATCACTGTCATCTTTCTCATAAGTGGGTTGCATGCTGGCGTAATGAAAATAAATCGATTATAATAGAGGTATACTATGCAGGTTCACGTGAAAACGCCCCATACTAAAATTGATATGACCGGAGATATTCCTGAAAAAATTATCAGAATGTTAAAAGACATTTATGGCAAAAAGGTTACTGTAACAGATGATAAATATGTTAATGTTAAAGACACTGAATGGTATAAAAATATAAAATCAAAAATTACACCTGGAGAAACTTTATCTTTTTACCGGAAGATGCACAAAATGACACAGAAAGAACTTGGAGAAAAACTCGGGAATTTTTCCAGGCAGAATATCTCTGAAATGGAGAGGAATATCCGCCCCATAAGCAAAAAGAATGCGAAACAGCTGTCGGATATGTTTAACATCTCAATTGACAGATTAATTTAGAATAAAGGAACTTTATATTGAAAACAAAAATAGCAATACTAGGCATAGGGAACAGACTCAAGCGTGATGATGGAGCAGGGAGTATTCTTGCGGAAAATTTATCATTACGCGGACTCACCTCATTTGACAGTGCAGTGGTTCCGGAAAATTTTACCGGGGCTTTACGTAAAGCTGCTCCTGATACACTGATAATTGTTGATGCATGCGCTATGGGGCTTAAACCTGGTGAGTTCAGAAAAATTGCGCTTAAAAGAATTGATGATGAGGATACATTCAGTTCCCACTCTCCAGGGATAATTGAACTTATAAGTTACATAGGTGAATTCATTCCGGAAATAATATTTATAGGGATAGAACCTGAGTCAATGGACTTCGGGGAGGGGTTGAACCCCGAAGTCCAGGATGGTATTAAAATTCTGGAGGAAATAATTTTCTCCGGGAAATTTCATTTAATTGATACTGCTTAATAAGGAGTCCCTTACTCAGTTACCTCATGCTTTTTTCTCTCTTCACTCCCGATAACCTGGGAATCGCCATACTTTTCGTAATTGGCATTCATAAATGTTTTCTCCATCCATATTACTTTTTTAGGACAGATGTTAACACACTCCTGGCAGCTTGTGCAGCGGCCCAGATAGAATACCACCCGTTTAGTTTTCTTCTCTGCAATAACAACAGGATATGACACCACCGCCTTGGCAGGGCATACCTTTTCACACATTACACACCCTATACATCCGTCAAAATCATACCCCAGTGTACCCCTGAATCCTTCAGGAGTAGGTATGGGCGGATGAATGTCGCCTTTTGCAAGAAAATCCACTATGGAGTCAGGCGTATATTTAGCGGGGAACACATTGGTTGCCTTTTTTTTAAAAAACTGAGCTATTACCTGCGATAAAGTTGCTACCATTTATTCCTCCACTCTACATCTTCAAAATTGCCGGATCAAGATAAATCAATACAAAACCGCTCAGGCTGATTGCTGTTATAATCAGAATAAATAATCTTGATACCTGGGTTATTTTAAGTCTGGCCATTGAAACCCTCACAATAGTTATAGCGAGAGTATATACTATAAACATCTTAAAAAGAAAAAAGAATATATCAGCGGCAATTGTAATATTGACTCCGCTTACCTCAAGCCTGTACCCGGTAAGGGCGGTAAAACCCTGGGGGAAAAACATAACAACCGTAAGAGAGGTTATTGCAACTGCTTTTATCCCTTCAGCAAGCTGGAAAAATGCAAAGTGTTTGCCTGAATATTCCGCTACAAGGCCCTCAGCTATTTCTGTTTCAGCTTCAGCCTGGTCAAAGGGGATCTTTGCCACTTCTGCAGGTATTACTGTCAGAAATGTGAAGAGAAGGAGAATACCCCCTATAATCCCTATCGGCCCCATCCCCCCCCAGAAGGGATACGCGGCAACTGTACCAAGTGCAAACGGTGCAGCGTCTGGAGCCAGTGTGCCCATCCTCCAGGCAACTGTTACTATTGCAACAGCTATTGGAAGCTCTGTAGCCATAAGTATAACCATCTCCCTCTGTGCCCCGATTGTTGCAAGGGGTGAACCTGAAGCAAATCCCCCCACTACAAGCGCTATTGCAGGAACCATGAGAAGGTAAATAATCAGAATAAGATCCCCTGACTTCATAAAGAAGGCATTCCCCATCCCTGTAAGATGGAGGAAATAGGGGATCCAGATATAAATAAGCAGAAGAACAGAAGATGAAAGAGCAAGCAATGGTGCTCCTGTGAAAATCCATTTAACGGCATTCTCAGGAATAATTGTCTGCTTGAGCATCAGCTTTTTCAGATCCCAGAAGGGCTGCCATATGGGAGGCCCTATCCTTGCCTGAAAATACGAAGCCAGCTTCCTGTCCACACCTTTGCAGACAAGACCTATGTAAGTGCCTGTGACTACTGTCATCAGGATAAATAATATCAATACTAGAATTTCCTGCATATCTACCTCTGATTATCCTTTAATGCCCCTGATTCTATTCATCTTTTCAATACTGAGTTTCCGAAGATCCGATGCACTCATCTGAAATTTATTACCACTTCTGTTAACCATACTCATCCTGTCTGCACATGCAATACAAGGGTCTATTGCTGACATGATAAGCGGGATATCTGCGATTTCAGCACCTAAAAACATAGGTACCCAGGATATAATATTTGAATAGGTTGGCGCCTTAACCTTTGAGCATACAGGCCCTTCCCTGTTATCAAGTATATGATAGTGGGAAACCTCACCCCTGGGGGCTTCATACCTTCCGATTCCCTCACCCTGAATCTTTTTCAGACTGTTTATCATTTTAATTGCATTGGTCTCAACTGCTATCGGGCCTTCCGGCATATTATCAAGACAGAATTCAATTATATCTATGGACTGCTTTATTTCAAGAACCCTGACTATAAATCTGTCATAAACATCACCCACAGGTTCTTTACCAAAATCCCTGGGTGTAATAGCCTTAAGCCAGGGGATATCGGGATATGCATTTACAGGATAATCAACCCTAACATCCTTGGCAAGTCCGGAAGCACGGGCTGTGGGTCCCACAGCACAGAGATTTACAGCCTGATCATAGGTAAGTATACCTACATTCTCACTTCTAAGCCTTACTGTCAGATCATCCAGCAGAATTTCAGAAGCCTTGTCATAGAGCTCATGATAGTAATCTACTGTCTCCCTGAGCATTGGAACAAGATCAGGGGTTATATCACGTCTTACCCCGCCAATTGTAAGCATGGCGTAATTTACCCTGTTGCCTGTAACAGCTTCAAGTGAATCCATTACCTTTTCACGGATTGTCCAGGTGTAGTAGAAAAGGGTATCAAAACCTATCTCATGCGCTGCTACACCGGTCCAGAGAAGATGGGAATGAAGCCTTTCAAGCTCACCCAGAATAGTTCTTATATATTTAGCCCTGGCAGGAACTTCCATATCAGCAGCATTTTCAACCGCCAGACAATAACCCATGGGATGGGAGAATGAGCATATTCCGCATACCCTTTCAAGAAGATATATTATCTGAATAAAATTCCTCTCAACTGCTACCTTCTCTATACCCCTGTGGGTATAGCCCATATCAATATCACAATTAAGTATATGTTCTCCATCAACTTCAAATTCAAAGCGTACAGGTTCCTTAAATGCAGGATGGGTAGGCCCTATCTGAAGTTTGTAAGTACTCCCCTTACTCATTTATTGTGGCCTCCTCAGCCTTAGTTTCGAATTTCTTTCTGAGCGGGTGATATCCCGCTTCCAGACATTCAGGTGTAAAAAAGCGTCTCTTGTCTGGAATATCTTCAACCAGAACTCCAAGCATCTCCTGCGCTTCCATTTCCATTATTAAAATCCCGGGAACTATGTCTGTGCAGGATCTGACTCTTAAATCATCTTTCGGAAGAACCACAGTTATCATAACCGGGAGCTCCTTAAATCTCTCCTCAGCAAAAAAGAGTGTAAAAGAATAAACCAGTTCAAGGAAATCCTCATTCTCTTTTGTAGCCATGGGACATGCAACATGAAGGATAGTCATCTCCCGCAGCAGCGACACTGTTCTGTGCAGATAATCCCTTTCAACCTTAAGATACAGATGTTTCTGTATTACCTTGTTTACATGGCCATCATATCTTTCCCTGATTGATGAATCGAGGAGCCTTTCTCCCAGTTCATCACTCAGTTTTTTTATAATATCTTCAGGACGCAATATCATTTTTTTTCTCCAGAGATTCAAGCTTTTCCCATGCCCTTGCTACACCATATATTATGGCTTCCGGCCTTGGCGGGCATCCGGGAACATATACATCAACAGGGAAATTAGCGTCTACAGGGCCGGCCATTGCATATGACTCCTGGAAAACACCCTTGCTGATACCGCATCCCCCAACTACCATTACAAGTTTCGGATCCGGCACCTGGGCAAAGACCCTGTGTACTTTATCCTTTATCTTTTCAGTAACAGTCCCTGTAATTATAAGGACATCCGCATGTCTTGGTGTACCTACAAGTTTTATACCAAACCTTTCTGCATCATACCTTGGAGTAAGAGCAGCAAGTATCTCTATATCACAGGCATTACATGAACCGGTATTCATATGAAAGACCCATAAAGATCTTTTCAGCGTATTAATCGTCTTTTTATTCACAGCAAACCACCCCCGAGGAGAAGAAAACAGACCCCCATAAATATTACATACCACTTGATATAGTCATTTAAATCTCCGTTATGGAGAGCTCCCATCCTGTCAAAGTAGGACTGAATCGATTTTCTGAAACCCCAGTAAAGATTCGATGACTTTATACTGTAATTCACCTCATCAATGTTACCGGAGTTATACGGTTTTACCTGATCCGAATCCTTATTATAATCCGCGCTGAAATAGATTCTCCCCCAGATCTTAAAAACAATTATCAGGAAGACAAGAATCAGAAGAAGAATAAAGGGATACCAGAAAACCCCTATGTCCTGTTTAAAAATAGTGCTTACAATATCCATATATTTAACCTTTACCTTATATTCACCAGGCCGGATATAGCAGGCCCTACAAGATTATTGATTACTAAATCAGGGAATAGACCGAGTAATACTACAAGTACTGCCAGTATAAGCATACCCAGCCCCATCCCCATAGGGAGTTTCCTTTTATCTACGATAAGATCCTCTCTGCGGGGCCCAAGAAATGCGCTGTAAAAAACCTTCATAAATGAAGCAAGGGTCATTACAGAAACAAACATGGCAATAATAGCAAGGAGAGGATGGAACTTATAAACACTTTCATATATAAGCAGTTTAGAAGCAAAACCGTTAAAGGGCGGTATACCGGAAATAGCCAGGGCTCCGATCATAAATATAACAGTTGTAAATGTGTCCCTGTGAGCCATCCCTATCATGGAATTAAGATCACGGGTTCCGAAACGCTTTTCCATAACACCGGAGGTAAGGAAGAGGAGACTTTTATAAAAAGCATTATTTATAAAATGGAAAATACCGCCTGCCATGGCCATACTTCCAAAAGCCTTAAAAGCAGCACCGCCGTCAGCCTTTGTATATACCGCAACCCCCACACCTACACCAAGGAGGATATAGCCTGTCTGTGAAACTGAATGATAAGCCATAAGGCGTTTAACATCATGCTGAACAAGGGCCATGGTAACACCCACAAACATGGACAGAACACCCAGTATTATTATAATCCATCCCAGTGTTAAGTGGTTAATTCCATTCACAATACCTGGTACAGGGTTCCCGAAAAGAGAGAATGACACTTTGAAAAGTACACCAAGACATATAAGACCTGTGGTCTTCAACATAATGGTGATTGGAGCCGGAGCTTCGGAGTATGTATCAGGTATCCACATATGCATGGGAACCGCTCCTGCTTTGAATGCAAGAGCAGCCAGAATAAATATAAGCGCCAGTTTATCCAGCAGGGAATGATTCAGAACTGAATTTATGTAATTCATATTAAATGAGCCGTACTGCGCATAACAGAGGGCAACACCAACCAGGAATAAGGTTGAAGCCAGTGTACTTACAAGAAGATATTTAAACCCCGCATATGGGGGACTTTTTTTAAAAGTAACAAATGAAACTAAAGCGCCCCCCGATATTGAGGCAAGTTCAAGAAACACAAAGAAGTTAAAAAGGTCATTTGTGAAGCTCATGCCGAAAAGGCCTGCCACCAGGAGAAAAAATATAATTGTATAGTAGTTTTTCCTTGAATCCTCTTCTATAAAATCGATTGAGAAGAGAAATGATGAGAGCGATACAATACCGACTACAATAGCCAGTATCATAGCAAAGGAATCAATTTTAAGAAGAATCCTTACAGGGAAGTCCAGCCCTTCAGGGACAGCCATTAATGGATCAGCAGCACCGAAAGCGTAAAAAATTGTCTTCCCATGAATGAACACTTCAGGTATCAGGGAAAAAATAAGAATATTTACCATTCCCAGGGCAACCAGGGCAAGAAGATTCCTCAGCCTCGGGGCTGAACGCCCTATAACCGGAAGTAAAAAAGCCAGAAGAAGAGGAATTGTTATTATAAAAGCCGGTATATGCTTACTCATTGTCTTCAACACCTTTTAATTTTCTTATATCAAGTGTCCCGTTATTACGATAGGTCAGGACAGCAACTGTCAGCATCAGGGCAGAAGTGGCAAAACCGATAACAATATTGGTCAGAATAAGCGCCTGCGGAGAAGGGAGCACCATTTTAAGATCTTTTAATGCAGGAGCCAGAGTAAAAATCGGAGCCGTACTGTCTGACCGGTATGCCAGGGTTATGAAAAAAAGATTAACCGCACTTGCGGCAATATTCAGTGCAATCACAATTTTTATAAGATTTGTCTTATAGCATATTGCGCTCACGCTCATAAAGATAAGAAAAACAACAGTTATATATAAAAAGAAGTCAGCCACGGTTCACCCCTCTGATTTCTGAGACTTATTTAAGTAGAGAGCCTTGTTAAGCATTATCAGAATTATGCTTATCCCTGAAAAAACCTCAATCCCCACTGCAAGGCTTAAAAGAGGCAGAATCCCTCCGGAATTTAAAAAGCCGCCATTAGGGCCCATTTCAATTACCCTTCCAAATAGCAGAGGATCTCCATTTGCAAGAAAGTTATAAAGAAAAGATCCTCCAACCCCTGCAAAACCGAGGCCGATAAAAAGGGTTAAACCGAATGATTCGAAGAATGCAAAAGTCTTATATGTCTTATAAAGCTTTTTAGTCATGTAGGAGCTTGCAAGGAGCAGAGCTGTGCCGGTACCGAGTATGGCTCCACCCTGGAATCCGCCTCCGGGTGAAAGATGCCCATGAATTATTATATAAGCTCCGAAAGCTGCAATAACCGGGAACAGAAGAAGCGCCCCTATAGTTACTATTCTCGATATTTTCAAAGGGAAACCATCAGCTGCAATAATTACATCATCAGGTGTTTCCCCCGGTTTTATCAGGCCGTAAAGCAGCATTGTGATACTTGTTACTACTATAAAAAGAACTGCCGCCTCTCCGAGAGTATCAAAAGCCCGATAGTCGAAGACAACAGAAGTTACTATATTATTTGAACCTGTCTCCATCTGACCGTTTCTAAGAAAATAGTCATCCATGGTAGCCACGTTCTGAACGTCAATAATTACGTTCCCCCTGTCAGAAAAGACATCAGGGTCACCTGTTGCCTGACCAACAGGATGCAGCCTCATAACTGCTACCAATAGAAAACCTGTCATCAGAACAATTGAAAGAAAACTGGCAAGCTTCATTCCTCCCTCCTTCTTGTCATCCTTATTGCTATAACAAAAATACAGACTGTTAAAGCCGCACCTATTGAAGCTTCAGCTATTGCAACATCAGGAGCATCAAGGAGATAAAACAGTGCTGTCTGCACCAGACCAAAAACTGCAAAACCTATAACGCTGGCAAGCAGATCCCTCTGAAGGAGGGCGATGACTGCTGTAATTAATCCTATCACACAGAGAATTATAATTATAGTTGACAATGACATATTATTAACCTGCCCCTCTTTATTCCCGATTACCCGGCGGGTTGATCCCCTCACTGTTTCTAAACTTTTCAGCATAATGGTTTATATCCGCTCCGAAAGGCTTAACCCCTGAAAGCATGGCAGCCCTGGCTATTGCATGAGCGCTTATAGGATTTGTGAAAATAATAACCATAAGAGCAGCAACAGAGTGAACTATTATAGTCAAACTGGTCTCCTGGTAATCGATAAAATTCATTACCACAACAGCAGCAACAATGAAGATACTGCCGAAAGTAGTAGTTTTTGTGGCTGCATGAAGCCTTGTATAAACATCGGGGAATCGCATGAGACCCAGAATACTCATGGAGTTTACAAAAATACCGATTCCAAGGAGTACAAAAAATAGTATTTCCATTTATTTATTCCTCTCCTCCCGTAGATATCTTGCAATAAACAGGGTCCCGATAAATGAAAGCAGACCGTAAACAATTGCTATATCAATATAAAGAGCCTTGCGGTATGCTGCACCGAGAGCAACAAGCAATACTACAACAAGGGTATTTATTGTATCAAGTGCAACTATCCTTTCCGGGATATTGCTGCTGAAAGCTATCCTGATAATCGCAAGAAGTATTAGTACAGCGATAACCAGAGCGGTAATGATCAGATATGTGGCCATATTAACCTGCCCTAACTATAAATTTTCTTCAGCCAGTAATGAACATAAGGTGCAACATCCTTTGGCTCAAAACTTTCACCTGCTTTTTTCTTCCAGGCAAGGCAGTGTATATAAAGTGAATTGTCACTTTCATCCATCTCAATGCTTAAAGTTCCGGGAGAGAGGGTGATTGAATTTGCAAGAAAGAAGGTCCCCAGTCCGCTTTTATAGCCGGTATCCAGTTTTACGACAGCCGGGGAGATTTTCCCGGTAATAACCCTGTAAATCACCTCCACATTTGCCACCAGGAGCGAAAGAAAAAACGGTGTTGTCATGTAAAGAGTAAGGAAGAGCCATTTAAATGGATTTACAAGCTGCCCCGATACAGACTGAGGGACTATTTTATAGGCAAATGCTGCAGTGATTAAACTGACAGCCGTACCGGCTGCCATCTCCTCTACTGCCCAGAACATAAGCATATCACCGGAACCTGATGTAAGAAAAAGATATGAGCCGAGGGTTAAAACGAAGTAGAATATAAAAGCCATATATTAACCTGCTTTTAAAAATTATTTCTATTTATCAAATAACATTAATTACATTAAATATAAAAAGGAATATGATTGCAAGCAATTATTGGTAAGACCACCAAAAAAAGTAGTTATTTTCTAGAAGTACCCATAAAATAGGACAAAACTACCCAAATTGTTAATATTTTTTCCTGTAAATTCCTTAATTTTTATTTGAAATAAAATTTTTTAAAACCGCCGCCGCTCACTTAACACTTTTCTCCCAATTCTGACATTAATCTCTCCGATAAAACCTTTTTCACCAGTTACTGCAAATAAATCTTCATAAAAAAATTTTGTTGCTTAAATTATAAAACTGTTTATAGTAAGTTACGTGTATAAAATTTAAAAAAAAAGCTGAGCTACCGGAATGAACGATTACAATAAAATCCTTGCTGAATTTATGAAAAATAAGGCTCTCTGGATGAATGACTTCTGCCAGATCCCCCATGAATGGTATTTTACCGACGCTGATGAGGAAGAGATTATCTCATGGGATCAGGAAAGCTCACAAAAAATATGGGAAAAAATTAAAGTCTGCATAGAAAAAAATGAGGCATCAGGCCTTAACTTCAAATTATGCCCTTTCTGTTATAAAAATAACTACGACCATTCACTGACAAAACCGGGGAGATACAATCCTGCATGTATTGAATGCGGATACGGCAAAAGACATGGCATCTGCACAGATACCGCGAACAAATGCCACTTCAGGAAGATTCTGGACGAATTCGGCAAAGTCCGCCTCAATATTTATAAGTGCCTTGCAAACGATTACTATACTCTTCTCATAAACAAACTGGAAAGTAAATATTTCAAAGAAGGGGAAGAGGACTAAAAAAATATCGGGCAGTTTTCATCTTTAAAGATTTTTACACATGACACGACCACATCTCTGTCAAGGGCAGTCCCTGCCAGACGCTGCACCTCCTCAAGAGCCAGTTCAATCCCCAGTGCAGCCCTGTAGGGCCTGTGGGTTGCCATTGCCTCAACTATATCAGCCACAGTTAGAATTCTGGCCTGTATAATAATATCATCCCCCTTAAGGCCCCTGGGATAACCGGAACCATCAAGCTTCTCATGATGCTGCAGCACTATCTCTGCTATAGGCCAGGGGAAATCGATATTCTTTAAAATATCATATCCCATCTGAGGGTGGGATTTTATCAGATTAAATTCACTTTCACTTATTTTCCCCGGCTTACTGAGAATTTCCGCAGGAACAGCTATTTTACCCAGATCATGAATCTGCCCTGCCAGGTTTACACTCTCCACAATCTCCCTGCTTAACCTCATATCCTTTGCTATTTCACTGGCAATATCCGCCACTTTTTTCTGATGACCGGCAGTATAGGGATCTCTGGTTTCAACTGCCTTTGTCATTGCCTCAATTGTGCCATACATGGTACGAAGCAGAGCTTCAAGGCTCTCCTTTATTTTTTTATCATACTCAACCTGCTGTGTAATATCCTTAATCAGAAGAACAGCCCCCTTTTTAGTTCCATCCTCCTGAAGAATGGGGGTTGAGGTGAAATCAACAGGTATTTTACCCTTTTCTGTTGTAAGATAGTTATTAAACTCAACATAGCTCATAGACATGGGGGAAAAACCCTCACCCTCCACCTTAGGATCGATGCTGATTTTAATAACTTCACTTATTGGCCTCCCCATCATTCCCGGCTTATCCCTGCCGAGCATGAGTACGGATGAATCATTTACATAATCTATTTTCCCGTTTTCATCATATACCACAACAGAATCGATAATGGTATTGAGAATAGTGGAAACCCTGTTTTCACTCTCCTGCATTTTCATATCAAGATCGTGACGCAGAAGAGCCATTTCAATAACAGCGCGCAGATCTTTTTTATCAAAGGGCTTTATAATATATCCGTAGGCATTACTCTCTTTTGCCCGCTCTATAGTTGTGAGATCAGATGAAGATGTGATGTAAACAAAGGGGGTGGCAAATCTTGAATTTATATTTTTAGCATACTCAATACCGTCAAACTCCCCCTGGAGATTCACATCCATAAGAACAAGGTCGGGGAGATGAAGCTCAATCTCCCGGATAGCCTCCTCCCCTGAAGATACTGCAGCACTTACACTATAACCCAGGTCTAAAATATACTTCTGTATAAGCTTTGATGTTATCCTGTCGTCTTCAACCAGTAGAATATCCCGCATAGCCGATTCCCTTGAACAATATTGCACTCACGATTATAAATTAAAGAGCCCGCATTAATTAAATAAATAATTCTGCACCAGAATATCATAAAAATATGTTTCAGTCTACATAATAATTATTGCTTTTAAAAATATCAACATTATATTGAACATAAAGCAGGGGGAACTGAACATAAATTGCTCTCCTTCACTAAAAGAGAGGAGATTTGCAGTAATTTATTTTCACTCTAAAGTATGTGTTTAGAAATTATTACTGTTAATTTATTAAACTGTTTCTTTTCCCCTAACAAAAATATGCTTAATAATTTTACACACTGACCATTTGCTTATCAAAATTATCGGGGGTTTTATAAAGATGTACAGTCTTGGTATTAATATCGGTTCTTCAAGCATTAAGGCAGTGCTCCTTGATGAAGAAAAAATTATCTGGCACAGAATTGTACCGCATGAAGGTAATTTCAAGAATACCATTGAATCAATTATCAGCAGTCAGAATATACCCGCAGATGTTGCGGTACTGGCAACAGGTACTGAGGGGAGATATCTGCTCAACATTAACAGTGTAATAGAATCTATCTGCATTGAAGCAGCCCTCAGCGATCTTGAAGAAAAAGTTGATGCTGTCATCTCACTTGGCGGAGAAAACTTTGTTGTATATACTATTGATAAAGATTATAAAATTATAACCGAATTCTCCGGAAACAAATGCGCCTCAGGTACAGGTGAATTCTTCAGGCAGCAGCTTGGCAGGATGAACATGACCCTGGCGGACATAAACGATATTCCGCCCCACTCAAAAGTTGCAGCCCTTTCTTCACGCTGTTCTGTTTTCATGAAGAGCGACTGCACCCACAAGCTAAACAAAGGGGAGGCTACCAGATACGATATAGTATTGTCCCTGAGCGACGTTATGGCATCCAAGGTTGCTGACTTTTTAAAGAGAGCACGGATCACAACCGGCAGGGTTCTCCTTGCAGGGGGGGTTGCCAACAATAATTACATAATCAGGTTCCTCAAAGAGAAACTCCCGGAGCTTACAATTGTCGTTCCTGAAGAGGCTGCGTTTTTTGAAGCATATGGAGCAGCCCTTCTTGCAAAAAAATCGGGGAGTGAAATGCCCCCTTCAAACAGGCTCTTTAAAAAACATAATATCGGATTCGGCAGATACCCCTCACTTATCTCAGCTGCAGGGAGGGTAGATTACATCCCCTCAACAAGGGGGATGATAAAAAAAGATGGCGAATATATCCTCGGGATTGATGGAGGCTCCACAACAACCAAGGTTGCACTCATTGATATAGAGAGTAATGAAATTGTTGCCGAACATTACGGCAGAACACATGGCGACCCTGTGGAGGCGCTGAAAAAATGCCTCATTGAGGTAAAAAAACAGGCTGCAGAAAAAATAGGGGACTCAAAACTGAATATCAGTCTTGCAGCAACCACAGGTTCCTCCAGGGAGATACTCGGTGTCTTCATGGAAACACCGGGAATTTATAATGAGATTATTGCACACGCTGCAGGAACCACCTATTTCAAACCGGAGATAGACACAATTTTCGAAATAGGGGGGCAGGACGCCAAGTATGTATATATGAAGAATGGTGTGCCCATAGATTATGCAATGAATGAAGCCTGCTCAGCCGGGACCGGATCATTTCTCGAAGAATCAGCCTCAGGTGATCTGAACATAACTGACGTAAAAGAGATAGGCGAAATTGCACTCACAGCTGATTCACCCCTGAAATTCGGCGAGCACTGTTCAGCATTTATCAATTCCGATATAAGGAAAGCTATTCAGTATGGGGCATCGCGAGAGGATATTACTGCGGGTATTGTAACCTCAATAGTATCCAATTATTTAAACAGGGTTGTAGGGAACAGAACCATCGGACAGAATATTGTTCTCCAGGGTGGAGTGGCAAAAAACAGCGCTGTTCCCCTTGCATTTGCCATGCTCCTTGATAAAGATATAACTGTACCCCCGGACCCGGAACTTCTCGGCGCATTCGGCGTGGCACTCCTGGCAAAGCAGAAATACAGTGCGGGGATTCTGGCTAAACAATCATTCGATCTTGATACAATAATTCAAAGTGATATTGTATACGAAAAGGAGTTTATATGCCGCTCATGTGATAATTACTGCCCCATCAGAATTCTCAAAGTGAATGATCATCACTACATGTTCGGCGGAAGATGCAACAAGTATGCTAATTCCAGGAAGAAAGCTGAAATTAACGAAACTGAAGTTTTTAATTATATTGAAAAACGTGATGAGCTCATGTTTAAAGAATGCGCGCCCCCTGCGGAGCAATTCATAAAAAAGAAAGAGTACAGGGTGGGGATACCGAAAGGATTTTCCGTATACACCCTTTGGCCCCTTTACTCATGGTTTTTCCACACCCTTGGTATTGAGGCAAAACTTTCAGACTCAATAGACCCTGAAGGTATCACACGGGTTGAGAGCGCCTACTGTTTCCCCGCGGAAATAGTCCATGGCGCAATGAAGTCTGTAATTAAAGACGGGGCCGATTTTATTTTCATACCCCACTTCCGGGACATGCCATCCTACGAAAAGGATGTACACGCCAACTTCTGCCCCATTACCCAGAGCCTCCCCTATTACATGAAAAAGGCATTTCCTGAAATAGATGAAACGCGGATTCTTGCCCCGGTAATCAGTTTCAAATACGGGATGGAGAAAGCTCTGGAAGGCTTCCTCTCTATGAGCGGCCAGCTCGGTGTAACAGAAAAGGAGATAGAGGTGGCGTTCCATACTGCCTGCAAAAAGCAGGAGGACTTTTTTAAGCGGTACCGGTACATGGGAGCTGAAGCGCTGAAAAAAGCCAGGAAAGCAGATCACCCTGTAATTGCTCTTCTGGGTAGACCCTACAATGCATTTACAAAAGACGCGAACATGGGTATCCCGAAAAAATTTACAAGCAGAGGCTATTCAATTATCCCCTATGACATGCTCCCATATGAGGATGCACAGATTTATGACAACATGTACTGGTACTACGGCCAGCAGGATATGAGGGCGGCATCTTTTCTGAAAAATGAGGATAATATTTTTATAACATTTATTTCCAATTTCTCCTGCGCGCCTGATTCATTTATGCTCCACTATGTTAAATGGCTCATGGGGACAAAACCATTTCTTATTCTTGAGCTGGACTCACATTCTGCAGATGCGGGTATCGACACCAGGATAGAAGCCTTTCTTGATATAATCGAAGGATACAGGACAAAATATTCAGGAGCGGATGAGGAGAGGTACGATAACGGACTCCGGTTTATTAACAGTAAACGTGAACCGATACATATCTTTGATTCTGCAAATAACAGGAGGATAGAAATATTCGGCAACCCTAAAGTTAAACTTCTGCTGGCAAATATGGGGCGCCTCTCCAGTGAACTCCTTGCAGCATCCCTGCGCGGTATTGACATAAACGCTGAAGCAATGCCCCTGCCCGACATATACACACTCCAGGCTGCGCGAAGCTACATGTCAGGAAAAGAGTGCCTCCCGTCGCAGCTGGTACTCGGCAGCGCCTTAAAATACTTCCAGTCCGGTAAATACAGAAAGGATGAAAAATATCTCCTCTTTGTTCCATCAACAACAGGGCCCTGCAGAACCGGGCAGTACTATATATTCTACGAAAACCTTTTCCGGGATCTTAAACTGGAAAACGTTACTGTTATCACCCTGGATTCGGAAAACTCCTATAATGAACTGGGTCCCGGTTTTTCCAGAAACGCCTGGTGGGGAATTATAATTGCAGACTACATGAAAGATATTGAAACATCTCTACGCACCTGTGCCCTGGACCCGGCTGCAGCTATCGCCAAATACGATGAGCTGTGGCACGAACTTGTTGAAATTGCAGAGAGCGATATTAAAAATGTCGTGCCTGCGCTGGAAAGAATAGCAGCGGAAATTTCCAAAATACCTTTGAAGCAGAATGTAAAAGATACACCCAAGGTTCTGGTTGTGGGTGAAATATATGTAAGGCGTGATGACTTTGCAGTTGATGAGCTTATAAGACTAATGAGCCGGAAAGGGATTATAGGGAAGGTTTCGGGAATAAGCGAATGGATCTACTATACCGATTATGTGCGGAAAAATGAGATAATGAAAAAATACAGACTCCTCCCATGGTACAGAAGATATTTTTCAAAGGAGATGAAAGATATTATTCTATGGAACCTGGAGGAAAAATGGAAGCACCGTGTGGAGAAACAGGTAAAGGATGCCCTTTCCTCAACAGGGCTTATCCCTGACACACCTCATGACATGACAGAGATCATGGATAACTCCCAGAAACATTTTGTATCGCGTGAACTCGATTCAGAGATTTCCATTTCAAGCGGTGTGGCTTCAACAGCAATGATGAGGGATTATTCAGGAATAATTAATATTTCACCCTTTGCATGCCTTATAGGGCGGGTAATAGAAGGCCTTATAACACCATGGAGCAGGGAGAGAAATTATCCTGTAATGTCTGTAGAAATTGACGGGGCAGTACTACCGCCGAATATTATAAGCAAACTGGAAATATTTATGCTCAATGTACTCAGATTCAGGCAGAACCCGGAAGACAATGATCTTATTGAAGTAAATGAATCAGCAGATGAATCAATGTGCAGAAGGATAATCAGATAGAGATAAAATTCCCGGCACGAATCTGTCGGGAATTACTGCTTAATATACTGAGATATGCCCTGATGAGATTGCCGAAGTTTACTTCTCCTCCTCGTCAATACTATCCTTTTTAAAATCCTTGACCCCTCTGAGAATCCTCTCTCTGTCCGCCTTATATTTTTCCATAATTTTATTATAGGCTTCCTGATACTGCTCTTTCACCTTCTGAATTTCCTGATAATTTTTAAGCTGCTGCTCTTTCACTTTATTAGATTTTTCAGCAGCTTCCTGAAATTTTGCGTAAATATCATCCCCTTTAAAATCATCCATAAGGCTGCGCACATTCATATTTGAAGCCTCAGACAGCATAAGATAAGCTGTGGTTTCCGCTTGAGCCTTCTCCACTTTTTTGCCTGATGCTTTAAGGTCATTTTCTGATTCTATACCCTCAACTTCGTTTCCTATGGCATTTATAGCAGTGCTGTTTTTACCGCTCTCCTGCTCAAACCTGTCCATATACTGGTTATACTTTTCTGCCTGCTTATCAGCCTTTGTTTCAAGATCACTGTTTCTTCCGCTCTCCCATGAATCAGCCTTAATCTGTCCCCTCTTTGAAACAGGTTTTCCAGCCACCTCAGATTCTACAGAATTTCCCGGCCTCAGCTTTACTGAGCCGTAAAAATTCTCAATATCAAGAGCGCCCTGGCTGAGGCTTGTCATGGAATCACCGCCCCTGCTTACAGCAACATCAAACTCGGTGCCTCTCACAGAACAGACAGTTGTTGGTGTATAAAATTTATATTCACCCTTCTGAAGCCTTTCAAACTTACCCTTAACCTGCCCTGATATTATTGAAACCTCACTTGAATCCTTAATATTGGCGCTGCCGATTTTCACCACAGTATCACCCTGAACTGTGATTTTACTGTTATTGGGATATGACAGCTCAACCATGGCGCCTTTCCCTGTTTTTATAATATCACCATTCCCCACAGCATCCCCCACTTTTAAGGAGGTCACCTTCCCCCCTCTCTCCATTTTAACATCACCAAGGAAAAAAGAGACTTTCATGGAATAGGCATAGATTGGTAATAAAATTATTAATAAAAGTGCTGATATTCTTATTTTCATTTTAATAACTCCGGAATTGATTTGGAATAAATATAAAATATCAGCGGGATAATTACAACAATTTTTATAAAAGTTTATTATGGTGTTAATTCAATATTTTCTAATATACCATAATCCGAATCAGGAACTGTTACATTTATACTCTCTGCAGTATAACCGGTTTTTTCAAAGGAGAGAGTATAATTCCCCGGGAGGAGAATTCTGTGGTAATATCCCTCTGCATCTGTCCGTACAATAATATCACCGGCAGAGAGTAACCCGGCAACATGGGTCAGTTTAATCTCCACCCCAGTAACCCCTGCACCGGCATGAGTCACTCTACCGTAAACACCCTGCCCACCCTTTTTAATGTAGGCAATAATAGAATCCCTGTTGTAATTGAAAACCTGCTCAACCCCCTCTATTGTCATGGGGCTTCGCTTTGCCACCTCAACGGTGAGATCAAGGCAACCTGTTTCAAGATAGCTCCAGTCCTGCAGAGAACCTGAAATAACATACCAGTTCCCCCCATTAATGATCCCGTTTTCCAGACGCAAGGGATCAAAAAGGTCCGGGTTATCCAGAAAAGTTCCTGCCATGGAATAAGCAAAAGCAAATTCCCTTACAAGGTTATTCTCTGCGGGCACAATTCCATCTTCAATTTCACTGACATAATCAAAGGGAATATTAACAAGCACAGCTCCTGAATGGAATGTGAGCGACAGATGAAAATTCTCTCCATTTTCTCCAATAGAAAAATCGCGCAGAGCTTGAGATTCAGGTTCGGAAAAGGGGCCTGTACCGTATCCGTAGCCGGAAACCCATGTAGAAGAAAAATTTCTGTTAAGATCAACTCCATTATCATTTCGCCTCCCTGCAACAGCAAGGCCGTCAGGGTTTAGCACAGGAATTACTGCTATGTATCGGGAATCAACAAGGCTTTTTATATCACTGTCAGTATCATAGTTTTCCACAAGATACCTGATAAAATAGACCATAAGCTCAGCGGAAATAATTTCCGATCCATGAATCCCGCCGGTAAGGCGTATCCTCGGTTTAGTGCCCGGCTCCACCGGATCACCGGAAATAATTATAGCCTTAATCTCCCTGCCGCTTACGCTTCGTCCGATTGTTTCAATGCGGGTAATAGCCGAATTCAGGGCGTACATCTCATCAAGAAATTCATTTATCTCTTCAGGGGAATGATAAAACTCCGGGATTACATAACCGCCCGGCTCCTCCCTGTGGCCGCCGGAGCAAGAAAGGGCTGCAATTATCAGAAAAGCAGTTAATATTTTAAACATGTATTTCATATGGTACAATGTCTATAATCGGCGGGTGTAATTCAATTAAAAAATGAAGGGGGGCATGCATGCTGCCAAATTCAATTTAAAGCTGCAACATCTCCCGTAAAACGCGGTTTATTTCTGTAATTTCCTCATCTGAAAATACACCAATTTTCCCCGCAACAAGATCCTTGATTAATGTAGCTAATTTTGAAAGTTTTAATACTGAGTCTTTCTTAAGACCATTTGTACCATTTCTTTTTAAAGAGATATCACCGATAGATTTTACTGCTAAAACACCTGTTATAAAAGCAACGATCAGATAATTCCCCGAATCAAAAAGAACCACTGCAGGACGCAATTTACTCCCTGACAAATCAGTAAAAGGGAATTTAATCAGCACAACGTCTCCTTTTATCATTCTGCCGGCTCTTTAATGTCATCATAAGTATAAAGTTCCTCTTCATCTTCAAGAAAATCAAAACTCCCTGATTCAGCTGAAAGACGCGTCATCTCTTCCGCTAATACAGCATCTTCATTTTTATTATATAAGTATTCTATATAATCCAGAGCTTCTTCTATTTTGTTTTCCGGTAATATTTTTAAATATTTTATTGTCTTATCTATAACCTGTTGGCGTTCCATAAAATAACCTTCTTTTATATAATTAATTATTAATACAGCTTCAGCGGCTCTTTGTCAATCAGTATCCACCAGATTCGGATGATTAATTTGCAAGGACAGGCAGAATATCTGCTGGTGCATCATCACCCATGCTTTATTAATATTTATAACCATAAACCCTTTTAATCAATATATAATCTTTTCATTGACACAGCGGTTTATTTAATGTTATTTTTGTAACATGATATTTCCTTAAACAATATATCACTAAATCAGAATTAACTTTAGAAGTTCCCACGGGTATATGTTTATAAAAAACTTTAGTAACGAAACGTTTTATATTTGAGTCCGGCAAATATATTTTAAGGAGCTGCTAATGTTCAGACCACGCGACATACTTGACGGGATAAATTCTCTCCCCACTCTTCCGGAAGCAGTTACAAAGCTTTCAGAACTTGTAAAAAATGAACATGCTACAGCTGAAGAATTTGAGCAGGCTGTTCTGCTCGACCCTGTGCTTACTGTAAATATGATACGGGCCTCAAACACGATTAATCCCGGCAGCAGCGAACCGATAACCACTGTTCGTGAGGCAGTGGAGCTTATCGGGATGCAGCGCCTCTTTGAAGTGGCGGTCGGTTCCTCACTGCGACGCACACTTCCGGCGCGTATTCCGGGCTACGGCATTACTGCGCAGAAGTTCTGGATACACTGCATAGCTGCAGCTACTATTGCAGATGCCCTGGCAAAAAAACTTGACCTCCCCTCTGCTGACACGGCTTTCACTTCCGGGATGCTCCATGACATAGGGCAGCTTGTTATAGGGGATTTTCTTGCTGTAACCATGCCTGAAGCAAACTGGTGGACTTTCGATTCCCCTGAAAAGGAGCGTAAACTTCTCGGCTCCAACCATTGCGATGTGGGGAGTGAAATAGCCTTAAGATGGAATCTGCCGAAAATTGTAATCGACAGCTGCCGCTGGCACCACGAACTTCCGGAAATCCCGGATAATTGCGATGCTGACATGATTATTGTTATGCATGCGGCAGATGCCCTGGCATACATGACAGGTTTCCCCGGGGTCGGCTATGTGGGTGAGGAGCTTCATGAGCTCGCTCCCTCAAGACTGGGTATAAGCGCTGAGGAGCTTCTTGATATAGCAAAGAGCGTAAAACATATTATAGGGAAGAATGCGATTGCAACAGGAATGGGGAAGCAGGTGGAATAAAATTTTACCGCAAAGGGGGGGGGTAACACTTCAATCCCTCACTTAAAGTCTCTTCTCCAGGATTCATTTAAAAATTCAATTGTTCGAGTAACAGAGGTTTTTTCGACGAAAAAATTTTATTGCTTTTTTCACAGATTATCCTATTTTTTACTTAGGATCTATCCTCAATGCAGGTTATTGATTCGATATTAACAAAATAAGAAATGAAAATATTTCCTAATCGAAAAGTAAACCAGGCGGTTTAATTATGCAAATTACAATTACTAAAGAAGAACTCTATGCCATGATTAAAGACGCAGTACGGGAAGTTATCGGGGAAAAGGAAATTACCAATATTCTTCATTCTTTTCCGGAAATAACCGATTTAGAAATGAATGAAATTACCGAAAAATACGGATCACCTGATCAATATACCGATGTTGCATTTTCTGAGACTATCGATTTATGAGCTGGAGAGTAAACTATTCATCACAAGCGGCTAAATTCATTCAAAAAAATCCGCCACATGCGGGGGGTGTCAAAGAGTGCCTGAAACTATTTATTAAAAAACTTTCCGGTGAAACAGTTCCGCTTGATATTAAAAAAATGAAAGGCACATGGCAGGATTCTTTTCGGGTCAGAAAAGGTGATATCAGAATTATATTATCTAATAATTGAAAATGAAAAAATTATCCATATAAAAGTTATCGACTTCAGAGGGGACGTTTACAAATAACACCCTCTATACAGTTTTTATACTGCTTTTTCACGAATCTGTGCTTACTCGCATTACCCGAATCAAAAAGAACCACCGCGGGACGCAATTTACTCCCTGACAAATCGGTAAAAGGAAATTTAATCAGCACAACGTCTCCTTTTATCATTCTGCCGGCTCTTTAATATCAGCAAGAGTATAAAGTTCCTCTTCATCTTTAAGAAAAATCAAAACTCTCTGATTCAGCAGAAAGGCGGACAATCCCTTCTGTTAATATACTATCTTCATTTTTATTCTTCCTTTTTTATTATCGTTCTATAATTCAAAAGTGGCCTCCTACTCGGCGTCTTTCTACCATCATCATCTTCAGTATATAGTGCCATGGTGCTTGTATTTATATAGGTTGGTGTATTTGGATGGTTCGTGTCATTTACATGAAGAATAGTGTTTCCATTGCTATCTATAGACGCACCTGTTATATTCATATTGTGAGCTCTACTATTTGTATTATTCGGATTTTTATCATAACGAATATTTACTGTTCCACCATTATCTAACGCCTCAATTATTGTGTTATTTTAGTTGCTTCAACTCGTGATGTCTCATCATTGCGATTAACAAGCGTCAAAGGTCCTACTTTAGCATTATTATTCACACCGGCAACTGTTGCCACTGCCTGAGCTAACTTATCATAATCATCAACCCCATAGGTTCCCCAGTTTACTCCTATTGCTTTATTATCCTTGGCCAAATCATATACTTGTTTAATTTGTTCGGGTGTTAATTCAATATCAAGAGCTTTTGCAACGCCACCCACCGTTGAAAGGAATACACATCCGCTGGTTTCGCCAGGCATACCATATTTTGCAAGTTGGTTTTGATCCAGGATTGCAGTATTATTCTTGTCAATTATTGCCTTTCCGTCCCAGCCGGTTTCTTTTAATATTCTCCTTGTCTCTTCAGATGTCCTTGCAAGCAGCTCCTCAAAAGCCTTTGCTGCTCTTTCAATCTCTTCCTGCCTGGCCTTCTCTGCCTCTTCAGCCTTCACTTCCTCATCAGACTTAAACCCTTTATCATCAAGATAGTTGCCGGTCTTTTCTATAAGCTCACCGGCATCATTGTATATCTATATTAAAAAAATCACTTATTCTTTATTTCACCAACAATACCATCAATCGTATTATTTTTATTTTTCCGGATTAAATATTTTTTCTTTTTTCTCAACAAGTTGAGCTCCATGATAAATAGCCGCTATCTCAATGACTTCTCTTTTTATTCTGTAAATTATCCGGTAATTTTTATATATTCTCTCTCTTATTTTCTCATCCATATATTCAGGAACGACTCTTCCCGCTAAAGGATTATCATTAATTAATTCTATTGTTTCAAATATCTTTTTCGCAACCATCTGCGCATATCTTTTTGAATCGTTCGAAATATATTCAAAAATAGACTCCAGATTATCTGCTGCTTTTGGTGACCATATTATTTTAGCCATTTGGAAAACCGGCTTTCCACTTCTTCATGAGGAATCCCCTTCCCTTCATCCAGTTCTTTTAATCCGGCATCTACATGGGATTTAAAATACAACTCTTCCATAATATCATCCAGAGTTATATTTTCCGGTAAACCTTTTATCATTTCTATTACTTGCGATTTTATATTCTGCATTTATTCCTCTTCATCTGCTAAATAGAATATAAATAACTTAGCTAATCTGTCATTTTTGTCAATTAAATTCGCTTGAATTAGAAAATAGGATTAATTCAAATTTAATGTTCTTCTTCCGCATTTACTGATGGAGTTTCTCGCCTCTGGCGGATGGTTTTACGATTTTTTAGTTTAAGTTAATTTTCTGGAAAAATCCTGACCGCATAGCCCTCTCGATGCGGGGATTAGCCACAGGATGCGGCTATGTCGAGCAAGGACAGGAAGTCCAAATAACGCTCGACTGTGGCGCGCCAGAGGCGGGGAGGGGTCTTGCATATATATCCTGTTCCGGCATTAAACTGTTCCCAATGCCGGAATTCAAAAAAGGTCAGACTGTCTGACCTTTTTGTTGTTCTAATGTATTTTATCCTGCTTTTTATTCTGGTGTTTTCAATGAACTTTTATATTTACTGATTCATGATTTTGCAGTGGGTCAATACTATCAGTCTGTTGATTTTGCACCAACAATAAAGAGATATGTGAAATTTGGTTCCTTTACATTCTCTTCAGGAATTAAGGCTGGTTTTTTTAGGGGTCAGGTACAGTATCAGTACTTAAGATTTATCTCAATCCCATGTTTTTTTATCTCCCAGACCAGCGGGTCTGTTTCTGTAAACTGTTCAGGATTATATGGAACCGGTTCTATCCTGTTATCTATACTGTTTATAATTTTCATTAACCTGAGTCTTTCTTTGAATCGATCATCTGAAAAATCATCGGAAACAAGAGCAATATCTATATCGCTCCATTCATGTTCAGATCCTGAAGCGTATGAACCGAATAAATATGCTTTCTTTATTAAAATATTACTATTTTTTAGAAGCCCTATTGTTTCACGAACCTTACTGATTATTTCATCATTGACTTGAGCCATTGATACACCTCTTTCACGTCTTCCAGTTCTTTTTGAGTAAATTCTTTTGTACAAATAGTTCGGAAACTCCGTTTAATGTCAGGATATCTTGCTTCTATGTTAAAAGTGCTGATTCTCATCAGGCGCTCTTTCTGCTGTTCGGTCATATTCAGTCCTGACGATTCTGCAAGCCGCTCCAGGTTATGGATCAGAGGAGCATGTTTTTGAAATCTTTTAACATAATATCCCTTTAATAATTTTTCTATTGCAAGATGACCAAAGAAAAGGGAATATGAGTAATTCTCTTTATCTATAAGATCACCGGCAACTTTTAGATCGTTTTCCGCTTCTTCAAGCCAGTAATTCAGAACAGAATTCCAGTCTATTTTTTCATTCAATATTTAACTCCATATTCATGCCGTTTTTGTATCCGGCATTATTTATCCAGGAGAAAACTCTGAATAAATAATAAAGCTTAATCTGTTCTTTGTCAATACATATCCGGTAGGACTATGATTGTTTCTTTGTGGGATTTATATATTATTTTTATTTTCTGCGGCAGGTATTTCCGGGCGTGTCCCTGCAGCACTTTTATAAAAACGGACGTAATGCCTTACGTCCCTCCTCTGTGTTCATTTACCTGTTTTATAATATAATTTCTCTTTACCTTCTGCAGGACCGCGCTTTCCAGAGTACAGACTCATTGGCATGAGTTTCTGCGACCTCATCACGAATCGCATGGTCGTGCGTTTCTATAATCTCATTATAAATTGCATTTACATAGCAATTGTTCTATATGGCAAACGACTTTTCCTATAACAAAAAAATCATCTCATTCTTTTTGTTACTCCCTTTTTTATCCTGTAATCAAGAATATGCGGCTCTTTCTCCATAAGCTCAAGAAGAACTTTTGCTGAACCTGTGGGCTGCCTTGAGCCCTGCTCCCACTGTCGTACAGAAGATATACTTACATTTAGAAGTTTTGCAAATACAGACTGACTGTAGTTGGATTCTTTTCTTATCTTTTTAATTTTACCCGGTGTTATTGAAATATCATGGAAAATAACCCCCAGTTTTTTTAGTTCTTTTTCAGTAAAAGATGTTTTTACGCCGGAATCCATAAGATCCTGTACAGTTTCTTTTATTGCTTCTTTTAGTTGTTTTCTCATTTTTTTCTCTCCAGCTCAACAAGGTTCCCCAGCTTTATCTGTCTTTTTATTTCTTCAAGATCAAGACTCGTTAAGTCACCTGCGAGTTTTTTTAATACTGAAAACTCATTCCTGTCCAAATTCTCTTTTTCATTTTTTGCGAATCCATAAAGAAATATCGCACTTTGATCTTTTTTATATGCGAGCAAAGATCTATATCCTCCGCTTTTACCCGCATGCTCTCTCGACAACCTGATTTTATAGAGATTACCCCCAAGATTTGAAACGCTCTTGCTCTCTTCCAGATCACTTAAAGCAATATTGAGATCTAAATCCGAAAGACTGTTTTTCGCTGCCCATTTGTGAAACCATTTTGTCTTTAATTTGAACATAAATTACGCGTATCACAATGTGATATATTGTCAATTAATAATTTGGAAAATATTGGAGAAGGATGCACCTGTAATTATACAGGCCTGCTGCGGGGTAACGCAAAAATCTGACGAGCATGGAGGCTCTAAGCAGGGATCATCAGAACATCATGTTCTTTGCCTGCAGGCGGTCATCGAGACCGCACTGCCGCCGGCGGATGGCAGGGAGGGGGCCCTCACGCATTGTGACATGATTAAATACATTTCAATGAACTTTTACACGCAAGGGGGCAGTTTCGCGACTGCCCCCCCTGCACCCCCCGCGCTCTGAGCAGAACGCTTTTCAGACTTCCTGTCTGCGTTCTGCATTAGGCCATCCATGCCCGTCATCATACGCCAGCAGAGGCTTACGCTCCAAAGTTTCCACGCATTCCTTAGGGAATGGCTGTGGAAACGTCCGGGCGTAATTGTATCTGCCTTTGGCGGATGGTTTTACTGACTTTTTAGTTTAAGTTAATTTTCTGGAAAAATCCTGACCGCATAGCCCTCTCCGTGCGGGGAGGGCGCGCCAGAGGCGGGGAGGGGTCTTCCCTATTCCTGCATTGAACTTTTTCCAATGCCGGAATTCAAAAAAGGTCAGACTGTCTGACCTTTTTGTTGTTTTAATATATTTTGTTCAGATTTTTATTCTGGTGTTTTCAATGAACTTTTATATTTAACAATACCCCCTAAAGCAAAAGGGATTAATCAATCCTTTTCTTCAATAAACTCACCATATAGGACATCGGTATTTGGCAACTGCTTCATCAGCCATTCAGCTCCGGCCTTTGTAACTTTTGTTCCTTGCAAATTCAGCTCATTTAACTCTTTTTGATTAGCCAGATATTTTAGTCCACCATCAGTTATAGCAGTATTGATTAATGATAAACCTCCTTTAAGCTTAACCTTGGCTAGATATTTTAAGCCTTGGTCTGTTACTTTCGTTTTATGCAAATTGATTTCAATATTGTCTTTAAATCTTATTTCAGAAATATATTTTAATCCTATGTCTGTGAATGGTGAATCATGTATTAATATAGTATCAATTTTTTTCAGATTTTTTAAATATCTAAAACCCTCTCCAGCAACTTTTGTATTATAAAGTAAAATCGCCTCTAATTCAGTTTTATCTTTCAAAAATTCTAAAGTATCATCAGTAATATTTTCTCCTCCAAGTGATATATAAGATAAATCGGGAAAATACTTTAAATGTTCAAGATCCTTATTAGTAATCTTATCAGCTCTTGCGAAATGAAATGAAATAGTTTTGCTGTATGGATTAATTGCTCCATATTTTTTCTTATAGAAATCTAGAGCTTCTTCCCGATTATTAATCAAAGCATTCTTGGAAGTTCCCAAAGAAGTAATTAAAAATATTGCTAATATCATAAAACCTATTTTTGTATTTTTATTCATAGATAAAACTCCAATACTATTTTTTCTTAATATAATAAAACGACTGTATTGTATCTGATGATATATATTGACCGAATTTTTTGTTATCAACATTTATACCCTTTTGGCTGCTGCTGCTCTGCCTGTAGCTTGTATCATATAATGTATATGAACCATCACCATTATTTATTACACTCATATTATGCATACCTCCACCTGTATTAACTCTCACTGTTATTACACCTGCTCCGCTGTTTTCCAGAGCTTCATAAAAACCGGTCATCACATCGCGCTGGCTGTAATCACCTGATGGAGTGCCCGCAAAACTACTCCCATCACGGTCTTTGCCGTAACCAATTACCTCTACTTTCCCTTCTCCATAGATTTCATCAAATACTTTTTGAGTTGATGCTTTCTGCATCCCTCTCTCATCCACCAGTCCTTTCTGTACAGCCGCTTTGTAGTACTCTCCCATTGAATCAGGTTCAGGAAAACCATTCACCAATCCCTGTACAAACATTGTTAACTGAACACACTGACCACCCTGTGTCTGCCTGGCAAATGTCTCTACATCTCGCGGATTATTCACATTCATGCCAGCCTTTTGCATTATTTCCCGAAAAGCTTCTGGATTGCCTGTAATTATATTCTCAAGTTCACTTTGCAATGTTGTACCACCTCCGCGGCTCTGGCGTATCGATTCAAAAAACAATGTTAATGTTATTTCATCAGGGATTCTCCCTTCAAGTATATCCAGCAACATCTTTGCTGTTTCTTTAGCATTACCGGACAGCAATTCAATCTCTTTTAGACGGTCTTCGATTTCTCTTATTTTATTCTCTTTTTCATTCTCTCTATTTTTCTCTGCCTCTTCAGCCTTCACTTCCTCATCAGTCTTAAACCCTTTATCATCAAGATAGTTGCCGGTCTTCTCTATAAGCTCACCGGCATCATTGTATAGACCTATTGTTGTTTCCTTATACCCCTCATATCCCTGAAGCACCTGTTCCTTTGTTTTGTTGTATGTATCCACAGGGCTGGTCAGGGTATCTACTAATGTGTCATCTACTGTAAACCCTCCCTCAAATCCTGTGTCGCGGGTTCCGTACTGGGCAAGGGCAACATTGCGATTAAGGCCTGTCAGGTAAAAATGTCATAAATAATTTCAAAGAGCAGATAGATCAAGTATCAGGGGGATGACACCACTGTGCCGGCAAAATACCAGGAAACTACTTTTCATCTGCATAATGAAGAAGCACTTTTTCTATGTTCTGATATTTATCATATAATCTAACGGCAGTGTCAAATTCAATATGCTCACCTGCGGGATATCTTAATTTGGGCATATAAAAGTCTATTTCAAGAACTTCATCTGCTATTTTATTCAGCTCGGGATGATATACTACAGCTTTATTAAGCAGTTTATCCAGCCTGTGAATCTTTTCAACAGCCGCGTTATTCTTCACAAGAATAGCCTTCAACAGTTTCTCTACTGCCTGATGAATATGGTATATTATGATATCGGCATGTCCTTTTTCTTTGAGGAGAATACGCACAGTATCAATATCATGACTAAAAACTTCGAGCCAGGCTCTTACTTCATTACCGCTCATAAATCTTCTTCCCGCATTTGTGAATATTTTTCCAGAAACTCAGGTCCTCATCTATTCTTTTCTGGAATTCTTCAGCACGTAAAACAAATAGATCAAGTGAGTAGTCTCTGGGAAAGAGAGACTTACTGATTTCAATACCTACTTTATCATTTTCCAGTTCAGAACTGTTTATAACGAGAAGATCAAGATCGCTCTCTTCAGAGGCTCTGCCTGCGGCATAACTTCCGAAAACATATATCGCTTCCGGATTATACTTACTGACAATTATATTTCTGATTGATTTTATTTTCTGCTCTGACAGCATCACCTGATCCTCTTACAATTACTTTGATGACTTAAATTTACCTGATAATTTATAAATTGTCAATCCTTTATATCTCTTCCTTGCTGTATTCTAAACTCCCTGTGTCTGCATAGCAGTATGGCAGCGAACTTTAGCATTTCATTACACTCCTAATAATTGCAAATATTAATGCTGCAACAATAAGTATGACCATCCACCACTTTGACCACCCGCGAATCATACCCCATATTACAACCGCAAAAGTCATTAATAATGTATAAAGAAAAAAATCTAGAAAAGTATCCATTTCTTTATTTCCAGTTAAGCTTTAACTTTTAAAAACTCCTGGTACTGCTTTTTCTCATTCTTTGTTGCTTTTCGAGCCGAGATTATTCTTATTATCTCATTCTCTTCTCTATAGCAATGACAAACAATCAGGATATTCAGCCTTTCACTCAGTCCAAGAAGTAAAAACCTTTCTTCCTCATCTGAATGATCCGGGTCGTGTATTAATCGTGCATTATCATCATAAAACACGGATTTCGCTTCTTCAAAGGAAATCCCGTGCTTTTTAATGTTTGCAGATTTTTCCTTAAAATCCCACATAAAAGATATTTTTTTGATAATTATAATTTAATTATATAATAATTATATGTCAAAAGGTCAGAGGGCAGCATGTATGAAATCAGAGATAAAGAACTTATCATCCTTGTTATCCGTATACGACACAGATCTGATGTGTATAAAAATATGGTCTGAGATCAAATTGCATCCATATTTTTTAAAATCTTTTTAGCAAGGGGCTCCTTAATTTCATTATGCCTGGGGACTGCTTCAATTGTGCCATTTTTAGGATTTATCCAGATAGAATGAGAGGCGCCCTCCCGCTTTAAATAACATCCGGCTATTCTTAACCTGCGCTCCAGGTCTTTCTTTTTCATCCAAGGAAGACCTTTGCCCTGATTACATCATCAGGCAATCCGCGCAGCATATCAGTTCTACGGTCTTCAAATATAAGTTCAATAGCCTCTTTGAGACTTTCTTTTGCCTCATCCGCAGTTTCGCCCTGACCATTAGCTCCGGGCACCTCAGGGCATATTGCCCAGTACCCCCCTTCAGGGGCTGCTTCAATAATAGCGGTAAATTCTGATTTCATAGTAAGCTCCTTTTATAATAAATAAAGATAATCGATTCTGATTCAGGTTACATTTACTGTAATAAATTGAATTTAAAAATCAATCGAATTCCCGTTTTTTCCTTACCTGCTGTAATTGATAATACAGCTTCATCCGCTCTTTGTCAATCAGTATCCAGCCGGATTTGCATTCGATAGATTTCTACGCATTAGAAAACATTTTTTTCAGAAAAAAAACCTTGCCCCTATAACAGATGCTATAATTATTGATTATATTGGTAATTCAGCTAATTCTAAATTAAACTAAGATGTTATGAAAAAAATTAAATTATTTAATATACTCTATTTTACTCTGATCACTGTTCTCCTGTCAGCTTCACTTTTCACAGGATGCAGCGGGGATAGTGATGATGGAATCACATATATTGAAACATCTATCAGTGATACTTATTCAGGGTCAGGCGATAAGGTTTTTTATCCCTCAACATCAGGGAATACTGAACTCACATACTCCCTTGATCTTGGATCAAGTACAAAGAAAGTATATTTCGTTTTTACCAACAGTAACACAGGTGCTGATGTATCTGTTCCTGAGTTGATGAATATCAGTTATTCAACTAAATCTTTTTCAGTCCCCTCAATTAAAAAGTCATCAATGCCGTCAGTAAGCATTAAAAATAAACCTGCAACAAGGGGTAAGTTTGAAGCAACAGCTTTTTATGAAACAGCCAGGGAACTCCTTCAAACTGACGGGAAAAGAAAATATAATATTGAGAGTTCAGCCAATAATTTTCTCAAGCCGATGAAATCATACACAATTAACACAACTACAAATGATTTTTATGATGATGCAGGGAACATAGTACCTGCCACTGTTAGAGCTGTAGTTTCAGCTACAGGGAAAGGGAAAACACTTATTATATGGGTAGCGAATAATCAGTGGGTAGACTCAGGCGGAGGGCTTGGCACTGGCAAAATAAACCAGTCACTGGCAAATGAAATGGCTGATGCTTTTCTGCATACAGATGAAGATAGGATATACGAATGGATAACCGGTATATTCGGAGCGGAATGGGGAACTCCCGTCTATAATAATCTTATAGGGGTAACTAATGAGATTCATATACTACTCTATGATATAGACAATGACAAAAGTACTGGTGGTGGTACGCTGGGTTTTTTCCACCCCAGGGATACATTTAAAACAACATCAGATCCATCATCCAATGAAAGAATTATGTTCTATATGGATTCTGTGCTTTTTGCTACTGATGCTGACTGGAAAGAGGAACTCATATCAACACTTGCCCATGAATTCCAGCATATAATTCACTGGTATCAGAAAGAAGTAGTATTGGATACTCCATCTGACACCTGGCTCAATGAGATGTGCTCCCTTGTTGCTGAGGATTTTGTGGCGGATAAACTCGAAGTTGATGGGCCAAGAGGAGTTAAAGTTGAAAATGGTGACTATACTGCAAGATTAGCAAACAACACTGAGGGGAGACTCCCGCTCTTCAATTACTGGAATGACGCACCACTTACAACATGGCTTGCAGACGATGAGGCATTAAGTAGCTATTCGATAGCCTATGCTTTTGGAGCGTATCTGGCCCGCAATCATGGGGGAGCGCAATTATTCAGGAATATTGTTCAGAATAATTACGGCGATCACAGAGCTATTGGAAATGCCATATCCGGATATACTTTTACAGATCTTCTTCGCGAATGGGGAGCTTCGGTTGTACTTTCAGACAAAACAGTACAGTTGCCCGATTTATCATTGCATGGATATAACAAAGATGCGGCATTCACTTCCACTTTAAGCCCCATTACATACAATCTTGGCTCAATTAACCTATATAATTATAAGTACGACTCACTCAACGGTCCATGGTATTATTCATTAAGTTCTCTGGAAAGCAATAAAGACAGCTTATATCGCGGATCAAATACATATGTTTATGCCGGTAGTCTTACGGAGCTGCAGGAATGGACATTCAGGATGAAGGATGGAGTAAGCCTCACTGTAATTGTCAAAGACTGAATTCAGCATTAAAATTTAAAATATATTTTAACCACTGAATATAATAATTCGAGGATAATTGTAATGAATAGATTTGCTGTAAAATTTCTCTTTCTGTTTTTTATATTTTTTTCAACAGCCACTCTCACCTCCTGCAGCGGTGAGATCTCAGGCACTATCTCTGTTAAAGGGAATATGCCCCACACCTACCTTGCCATCACTGCAGATGACGGCAGGGTTTTCAAAGTAACAGGAAATGCAAAAGATGAGTTATGGAATAATTACCAGGGATCAAAAGTAACAATTAAAGGTAAGATAATTTCAATGCCCCAGGGTTTTATGCCAGGCGAAATCGACGCGGAATCTATTGTAAAATAATATTCCACATCACCCCCCCTGCCCAGCACTTCAGCTGAAAAAGGGACGCAGATCATCCGCCTTATCCAAGAGATAAAAAAAGAATTGATTTCCATACTGCACTTTTATTATCATCTTATTTGTTGATTAATTACAGTACTTTTTAAATCTTTAAAAAATATTCTCAAATAAGTTAAAGAGGCTTTATGAAAAAACTGATTATCCTGTTTTTTATATTAATTTCAGCGGGAGTTGTATTCGCTTCCTTTCCAACAGAAACAAAAGAGAGAGCAGAAAAACTCTGCACAAACCTTAATATGGATTACCTTTCCCATGAAGAGGACCAGAACAGCATCATTTCTATTACATATCTTGTAAAATGCAGCCAGGATTCTTATGAAAAAAACTTTATTTTAAGGTATGATAAAATTCTGGGTACCTGGTCACAGCACAACTTCATCAAATAGAGTAGAAAGAAACTCCATTTTTGATTATTCCAGACAAATAATACTCTACTGTCACCGCAGTCAGAAAAGGCGGTGACATATAATTCATCATATTGCTCTAAAAAACCATGTCTATAATACAATTCTGAGCTAAACTTTTAATTTTTTTTTAAAAAACACGCAACAATAGGGATTTCTGGTGTTTTTTTTACACCACAGGCATTGAAACATTCCCGCCTTTTAGTTAGCTTATAAACTGACTAAACAAATCTTTATAATTTAAAATCGGAGGATTTTATGAAAAAAGTTTTAATTGCTTTTTTTGCAGCAACACTTATGTTTTCTGCGTCTAATCTTTTCGCAGATAACATCGGAGCAGGCCTTGGCAGACTTGCATTAAAGGGCCAGAAAGGTAAAGCCATGGAAATTATCGGCGTAACCTTAAACGCTATAGGTACACAAACCTTCGCCATTACTTCAGGAACTTCAGGATACAAGGAAGGGGCAGTAATTGGTGTTAATTATGTGGATGTTTATGTAGCAGAAAACATGGACAATCTGGCTACAGACATTGCAAAAGGTGAGGGAGAATATCTTGATACCCTTGCAACAATGATGAAAGTGGAAAACAGAGACCTTTTTAAAGCAAAGCTCAGCAAAAACTTCAATACCATTTTTACTTCTAAAGAAGTAACTTCAGGTGAAGTTGTTGCAAACATCAGAAATATCCATAACAGTTAATTAAGGAGGAAAATATGAAAAAAGTTTTAGTAGCGGCTTTTACAATCTGTGCTCTGTTTTCAGTTTCAAGCCTGTTTGCAAATAATTCAGGAGTAGGCCTTGGTGCTGTTGTTTTTCAGGGAAAAAAAGGAAAGGTTTTTGAAGTTCTTGCAGTAACTACAAATGGAACATCCTATACCAGCACTTTTGCTATCACATCTGGTACATCAGGATATAAAGACGGCCTGGTAATTGGCGTAAATGTTGTCGATTCCTATGTTGCTGACAATATGGACAACCTTGCAACTGACATCGCAAAAGGTGACGGAGAATACCTTGACGCTCTTGCAACACTTATGAAAGTTGAAGACAAATCTGCTTTTAAAGCAAAACTTCAGCAGAATTTCACAAAAATTTATACATCCAAAAATGTAAATTCCAAAGAAGTTGTTGCAAATATAAGGGACATCCAGAACAGTTAAGAATGTTTTCATCTTATATAATATTCAAAAAAAGGTACGGCCTCAGGGCCGTACTTCTTTTGACCCTTGCAGCAGGATTATTCCTATTTTCAGGTAGCGCACTTTTTTCTCAAACAATTGAAAGGGATGATGAGTATATTGAATCACTGGTAAAAAAAGCCAGAGAGGAAAAATTATACACTGATCCTTTCTGGAATACTATTCTTCATTATAAAAAAACTTTTTCCGGAAATTATAAAAGCCTGGTTGATGATCCGGAATTTTTCCTTGCTCCTGACGGTAAAATAAACCCCTCTGCAGAAATGGAGGGAACAATCCGCGCCTTTTTTAAAGAGAAGGCGGAGGATACCGATCATGCAACTGCAAAATTTTCTGCAAGGTATAAATGGCTTCGGGAAAAACTCCACATAGATACAAATAAAATTCCTTATAATGGCGATAAAGATTTCCTGTCCCAGTACTACGAAAATGTTAACCCGTCCAAAGCATTAATTGTTTTCCCCGCAGGCTATATGAACAGCCCTGCTTCCATGTATGGCCATACCTTTATAATAATAGAATCTGACAGCGGCAGCAGGCTTATGGCAAGTTCAGTTAATTACGCTGCAAGTACAGATGAGCAATTTGGCCCTATTTTCGCAATACGGGGTCTATTCGGAGCCTATAAAGGATACTACTCTTTTCTTCCATACTTCACCAAAATCAAAGAATACAGCGACGGCGAAATGAGGGATATGTGGGAATACGAACTTAACCTCACACCTGATGAGCTTGAAATGATGATCCGCCACATTGTGGAAATGGAGAATATCTATTCAGATTATTTTTTCATAGATGAAAACTGCTCATACAATCTTCTTTTCCTTATTGAAGCAGCGCGTCCTGAAACTGCAATTACTGACAGCTTCGGAATAGGGGTTGAGCCTATAAACACTATCAGGGTAACCAGAGATAAAGGGCTAATCAGCAGCCGTGAATACAGGCCCTCGGTTTTTTCAAAAATGAAATATCTCCGGTCCCTCCTTACAGGTACAGAGGAGAAGATGGTGCGACATGTCTGCAGAGGTAAAAAGGATGTATCTGCAATTGAAGAGATGGATCTCTCTGACGAAAAGAAAATAATCATGTACGACCTTGCAGCAGATTATATAAAATTTCTGGCTATAAAGCGTGAAATCACCGAGGATGAATATAAATCAAGATTTATGTCTATACTGATAAACAGGAATAAACTTGGCAGACATGATACCCTCAAAGATATGCCGATACCGCCGGCACCTGAAGATTCACATAAATCGAGACGGTTTACCCCTGAATCGGGCTACGGCCTTAAGGGGTGGTATTCACAGTTAAGCTACCGCCAGTCAGTGCACCATTTAATGGATCCTGATGAGGGCTACAATCTCAATTCACAGATAATATTCGGAAATATTTCAGCCAGATATTACTATGATGAAAAGAAACCAATCCTTCAACGCTTTGATATTATAGATATTATTTCACTCCCCCAGTCCGATGCTTTTTTTACCAGTCCCTGTTACGAATTTAAAACAGGCTTTATACAAAACGTAGTTGAAGATGAGGATATTTTATCCTACTGGATTAAAGGAGCCTCCGGTTTAAGTACACTTCTGGGGGAACATGTACAGGTATATTTTCTGGGAGGTATGAAATTCTACTTTGCACCTGAGTATTCCGGAAACACCGACTTCCATGCCGGGGGTGAAGCAGGAATGCTTGTATCACTGGGGCCATGGAAGGGGCATTTTTTCGGCAATTACTATTATGTACCGGCAGGGTATAAAAGACATATTATAACAGCAGGCTTTTCCGAAAGATTAAAAATTACGCAAAATGTATCACTTATGACCGATTACTCATACAACAGAAATATGGATCACTCCTGGCACGAAGTATCACTGAACTTTAATTTATATTTTTAACCCATTGCAGATATCATTTAGTTATAATTTATAATTACATATCCCTTTTAGTTTCTTGTAAAATCTGAATTTTTATATCTCAAAGCCTTCTCCGTACGGGGCTTACTTCTACCCACTTCTCAAAAGCCCCCTAAATCCCCCGGAGGGGGACTTAAAAAAGAAGTTTGAAAATATATCTTAATTTCAAAAACGCTTTTATTTTAGAATTTTTTGTTATTCAACTTAAACAAAGTCCCCCTCCGGGGGATTTAGGGGGCCAATACACCGGGTACAGGCACTCACTAAAAGATTTTTCGCAAAATATCTTTTAGCATTTTGATGGATCTCGACTTGTGGGTAGCAGTGAGCCGTACGGGGAGGCAGGCTCTTTTCGGCACCTCCTGTGCCTGAGCCAGCATCAACCTCATCCTGAGAACGAGGCGCGCCGGTAGGCGGGGTGAAATCAGGCCTTCACTTTTTTTATTCTTTTGCTTGAAATTTATCCCCCCGCTTTATAATAATTAACCTGTAATCATATCCCCCATAAACACACAGCCTTTCCGGTGTGTGAAAATCTTATTACAAAGCAGGTCAACTGAATGACAGAAAAAAAACGGAAACCCCGGGCTTCAAAAAAAATTGAAAAGCCGGAACAGGCCGCAATAATTGAAGAAAAATCTGAAGAGACGGCAGTTTCTGCTGAGCCGGAAACAGGTACAGCTCCGCCATCTGACAAAAAAACTGATACGCCTGTAAGCAGGAAAGAGAAGAAGCTGGCGAAAAAAGCCGCTTACAAGGCAAAGCCCTTAAAAAACAGGGCTGCAATACAGAGTGCAAAAACATTGTTTATACGTATACCTGCGGCGCTTGTTATAATAATCGGAGCTGTGCTCCTCTTTGCCCGTTTCTACTTAACCCCGGCAACTGTGGAGAATCTGGCTGTGGAAACATTTAAAAACATGTCCCACGGTTCCCTGGAGCTGGAGGTTGAAAAATTCAACCCCTACACCGGTTTTGTTATAAACAATATAATATTAAGAAGCGGTAAGGATTTCGGACATGGCAAGGTATTTGAAATGGAGAGGGCTGTTCTTGATTACAGTTTTTTCCGCATATTTACCGCAAGCATACGAATCCCGGAAGTGGGACTATACAGCCCAAGGGTTTATCTTAAAGAAGAGAAGGGGGTCTGGAATGTTGCGGCCCTGATGAAAGCAGATGAAACTGCTGCAGAAAAAAAGGATGAACCGGAAAAGGAACCTGAAACTCCCGGAACAAAGGAACCGGCAGGGGATATCAATCTACCCATAGCTGTGGACTTTCTTTTTAATTTTATACTTAAAGACCTGAATGTATATGTAAAGGGTGAATCCTTTACTGCAGATATGACAGGCCTCACCTTTAATGCGGGGATTGAAATCCCCCCGTTCAAAACCATTCCAGCCTCTGTTGAAGCAGTGAAGCTTTTAAAAACCATGAAGATCGAGCTTAACCCGAAAAACAGCATGACCCTGGCATACAATTCAGGCGGTATATCTGCAAGGCCTGATTTAACATTAATGTGGAAGCTTATCTTTCAGAACAGTGAAGAGAAAGTATTCAGCAGCCAGATGAAGATAGGAACTTCAGGAATGCCTTTACGCCTGCAGAACCGGCACCTGGCGCCCCTTAAATTTATGGTATCCTATGACATGATCTATAACCCCGGTACTGATCTCCTCTCCATAAATGATTTCAGCGTCAGGTTTAAGGAAAGCTACTGGATAAAACTCGGGGGCACAATAAAAAGCGTAACAGAGAATCAGTTCCTTAATATAAAAATGGAGAAAAGCCTTATCCCCCTCAGCGATCTTTACCCCTACTATGTTTCACTCACCGGGGACAGAACAATGAGATTCGGCGGGAACATTTCACTCCTCCCCCTGGATGTAACAGGTACAGCAGCAAGTCCTGACATAAAGGGTACTGTAGCGATAAGAAATCTCTCCTTCCGCAATCCTGATGTTGAAGCATCAATCCCTGCACTTAATCTCAGCTACTCTGCTAAGACCGCAGGTACAACCATGGCCCTGGGTACAGAGCTTGCCATACCCCGTTTAAACTACACTGTACAGGGGAGCAGATCCGGGGAAAACGGCTTTATCTTTAAATCGGATATTACTGCATTAAATAATTTTGCCAGGGTAGTAATCAATTCTGTTTCACTTGACCTTTACAATCCATCAGGACGTAAAAGCGCCCTTGCAATGGAAATGAAAGGTGATGTTTCACTGGCAGATGCGGTTAAGGGGACTATTAACATAACAAAGCTCCGCTTTGCATCAGCTCCACTTGCAGAGATGGTGCCTGGCAGATTCAGAAAAGATATTGCAGACATACCGCTGAAAAAACCTGTGGATCTGAAAATAAACACAAACTTCTCCCTTGGAGAAAATATAACAGAGGCGGACTTAACCCTCCTTGCAATGGTGCCCGATTATAACCTTAAAGACCTCAAGCTGGAAACTGCTATTTCCATGAACAACCGGGCGCAGAAAGTTAATCTGAAAAAACTTAACCTGGGGAGCGCCTCAATGAACCTTATGCTTAAAGCATCAGGTATGGTTGAGCTTAAAAAGGAACCGCTCTCAGATTCAGACCTGAAAATTTCACTTGAGTTGAACAACCCGGCAATGAAAAGCGTTGCAGGCCCCTGGATGACTTCAGGTAAAATAAGGCTTGATGCTGCAATGAAGGGTGACCTGGAAAAAGGGAGAGCATGGGGAAGCATGGTTTTTGAAAACTTCAATATGAAAAATGATGAGCAGAAACTGGCTGTTGACTCAATGAACATGAACTTCCCCTTTGAGTATGCCTTCACCGCAGCAGCTGATCAGAAATCATATATCAGCATAACACAGGAAAAGGTGCTCGATACTTCACGGTTCAGGCCTGAACCTAATTTTACAATAAAATCTGTGAAGGCACAGCACCCGGCAAGGGATATATCCTATGAATATATGAGCAACTTCTCCTCTCATATTATTTTTAAAAATAATGTATTCAGCATTAGTGACTTAAGATCATCGATTATGGGGGGGTCTTTATACGGACGGTCGATCCTCTTCAATCTTGCCGACTTTAATACTGAAAATATGGAATTCAACCTTGTCATAGACGGGAACAATATAGACATAGGGAGACTCGACAATCCCGACCCAATGGCAAAATCGTCAGAGGCGGAACTTTCCTTTAATGCCAACTTTTCAGGGAAAGGGCTCAATATCGAAAAGGAGCTTACAGCCACAGGGAGTATCAGCATATATAAAATAGGGCAGGATTTTGCAAACAGGCTCATGAAGGGCTTAAGCGAAGAACAGGGAAAATCAAAACTTGGAGGCCCTGTACAGTGGATAGTTGACAATGCCATGGGGATAAAAGGTTTCGATTTCCGTCTCGACAGAGGCCTGGTTTATGCCACAGTAACATTCCAGCGCCGGGGACTCAGCTTTCTCGGCACTGTTGACAGAAGCCGCGTAGATTTTGAAAGAATACCAATCCAGGAATACCTGAGAAAAGTTGCAGAGGTTAACTGACATGAAAAGAATAATAATATTAATAAGCGCCATATCTCTCATATCAATTTACACAGGGTGCAGCTCCGGGCCCAGCTGTATTACAGTAGTCCCCCCTACAATAAGCCTTACAGGCGAAAAGACAGTAATAGAAAGACAGATCGTTGGTGAATACAGGGAGCTTGAAGAGGATGCCTGGTCAATTTCATCTGTAAAGACTACAACAGGGAGAAGCCTCTCTCAGGGGCAGATTTCCGGCGACCCTGAAATAGTAAAGGCTGTAAAGCTGAGAGATTACAACAGTGAAAAACTCTCAGCCTACAAAAGAGAAGGGGCAATAGGTGAAGCCTCTAATGGATATGTTGCATACAGGGAGATGAGAAAATATGAAACCTCCCCTGATTTAAAAAAAGCACTGATCCTTGTAGTTGATGAAGAAAACAGGGCCAGGAAAATTATTTTTTCCAGATCACTCTTTAATATTGACGGTACAGAGCCGGACAAAGGAAAACTCGATAACTTCGGCAGGCTCTTTGCTGAGGAGCAGCGTGCCCTTGCTGAAAAGGGTGACTGGATTCAGGACAACTCAGGAAGGTGGACAAGAAAATAATGATGAAAAAAATATTAAGAGCATCCATAATATCTTTTCTATCTCTTCTGGTTTTTTCCTGTGACAATAAGGAGGAAGAGGTAACTTTCAGCTACAACAGTATTATTGACAAGGAGTACAGGTTCAGCATCGGGCGTGTAATCCCTGTAACTATAGGGAAGTCTATTGAAACAGACGGAGACATCTCACTTGACAGCAGGTTTTTCTTCTACTCCTCAAACCGGGAGGGGGGAAATTTCGATATATACCTCAGGTCAATGAGAGATATCACAACCGTACGCCTCACATCCCACCCCTCAAAAGATATAAGCCCCGCGGTCTCCCCTAACGGCAGAAATGTGGCCTTTGTCTCTTTCAGAGATGATCCGGAAGGTGATATTTTTCTATTGAATCTTAAACCTGCAGACCTGATAAAAAAGGCTGCTGATTCAACTACCAGGCTCCCCTCCATGGACAGCAGTGCAGTTAATCTTACACTGGAAAAAAATCGAGATACAGATGTTGTAATAAACATTAAAGACTCATCCCCTGCATGGAGCCCCGACGGCAGGCTTATTGCCTGGTCATCATCACGGGGTAATATAACAGGTGACACAGATATCTGGGTAATGGATTCAAAGGGGAATAACAAACGGAAGATTACATCCGGCGGTGCAGACTTCCCTGCATTCTCACCAGACGGTGAAAAAATTCTATATGTATCATACAGGGAAAACAGAAATGGAGATATCTATTCGATTAATCTCAACACCGGAGAGGAGAAACAGATAACTGCTGATAATCATATTAAAATGAACCCCTCATACGCAGGGAATTCAGACGAAATTATTTACTCATCAATAGAAGCTGATACAAACAGAAACAGCATACTCGATCTTCAGGACAGATCTGTAATCAGATATCATAACATCAAAAGCGGAATCACATACCCCCTTACAAGGAGATCACTCTCATCATTTAAGGCAAAATGGCTCCCTGTACTGCAGACAAGGGATTACAATGGTGTTATAATTTTTACTGATATAAGGGATGAAAGTATTAACCTTAATATTATACCTGAAAAGGGGATTGTACCTAAAAAGCTCAATGCCAGGCAGCAGTACGATATATGCGACGATTATCTTAATGAATATGATGATCCTGAAAAATATGCAATGGCTCTTGAGTCAGTATTCTACTTTTTCGGAGATCAGAAAGACCCTGCATCCAGGGCATATGTAAACAGAGCCCTGGGCGAAGCCGCTTCATATTATTTAAAAACCGGCAATAAAAGTGCAGCAGAATCGATGCTTTCATTCCTCAGATCACGGGCAGGGGAAAAGGATATCTATGCTGAAGTTGTACTTGAAAATATAAACAGATCCGCATCCGGACTAAGGCCTGATGAAGTAAACCGTAGAATAAGCAGACTCACCATTGATGAAAAAACCCGATACTTTGCCCCATTTGCACTTGAGGATATTGCTGACTCCGCCTTCAGTTCAGGTGACAAAGTTTCAGCATTAAGAATATACAGCACTATTATAAATGATTACCCTAAATTTGAAAGGATCCTTGATATCCGGACAAAGGCAGCACTTTCAGGGGATGATCTTAGAAAAGGAAGCCTTTCAGAATCAGCAGTAAAAATAATCAATGACGGAAGAACAAACCAGAAGATAGGCCTCATCAAGCATCTGGCAGAGGTTTTTGAAGATAAAAAATTCACCCCTCCCCTTACTGCTGAATACCTCAGGGGACTGGAGCGGCTCAAGAAAGATCAGAGCAGCAGTAAAAAAATCATGGCCCTGCTCCACTACACCTCAGGTCTCCTCCTTGACAGCAGGGGAGACAGAAATGACGCGGCTAAAGAGTATACCCTTTCCATAGAGGCATCCCATCCAAATGATATTACTTTTTATCTATCCAATATAAGGCTGGGTGATATTGCACGGGATAACAGAGAAGCATCTGAAGCTGAAAAATATTACAGCGCAGCCATTAACAGATACTCCAGAAGATTTAAAACAGAAAATTTCAGAGAGAAACTCCTCTGGACAATAAACCATTATGAGCAGACAGGTGAGCGGAACGAGGCTGTAGAAAATTTCAAAGAAGCATCCTCAATTTATGAAAAATATATTAATATGATTACCCTTACATATAACAAAAGACTCTTTACCGATGTTTACAGCGAATACGCGCCAAGGGCTCATATATTATACATCGACTCACTCATTTCGCTGAAAGGAACTCCGGCAATTGCAGGGCTTGAGAAAGCCTACACAGATAGACTCCCCATATACCGTATGGACTTTAACAAGGCTGCACTTTACGGCCTTGCATATATATACACACAAAAAGGACTCTCCCATATGCATAAGGCTGACTCACCTGATAATGCTGTATCAATTGATGATGCCATGAAAGCATTGAAAGATGCTGACCAGCAGATTGAGTGGGCACTCTTTATTGATGACACCTTTATTGAACCCTACCTCCTTAAGACATGGATATACCAGTACATTGATACAGAGAGAAAAAACCGGAGCAGATCGGACAATTCAGTAATTGGTAAATACTTCCCTGAAAGACTCTGGGAGGAGAATATACAGATTCTTGAAAAAGCCCTTGATGCCAACAATGAAGCCCTTTACCCGGAGAATGAAGGGAACATCAATCTTAATATGGCCAACAACTATTTCCTTCTTCTCAACTATCCCAGGGCCCTTAGACACTACAGGGAGGCTGCAAGGTACAAGCAGCGCTTTAACTCCGAAATAGAAAAGGCTCTTTTCCATTTTCATTACGGATACTGCTACTGGCAGAACGGGGAAACCGGGCCGGCCAGGACTGAAATACAAAAAGCCTACAACATATACAGCACCCTGGCAGCATCGGCCCCTGCAAAGGAATTTACAAACCAGTACCTTATCCTCTACAGGTATTTTGCCCTCTTAAGCAGATACGAAGGGAAGTATGATGAAGCCATTAACTGGTACCAGAGAATACTCACCTTTGCAGACAACAACTCCCTTTCAGTTGACAGGGCCCGTTATCTTCAGGAAATAGCCCACTGCTACATGGAAAATGGTGAACTTGAGACCGCAACAATATTCATTAACCGTGCAGGCGCTATGCTGAAGAAGTATCCTGATGATGAAAGGAAATATTATCTCAACATCAGACTATTCGGGATCGGGCCAATCCCTCTTTTTAATATGGGCCCTGACAATGCTGTAATAGGAAATAACAGAATTTTCCACCCTCTTGACAGGAATGATAAACGTCTTCTCAACATCGCCATGCTTGAAGATATATCCCTGAAAAATAATGACTACTCCGCAGCAATCGAATTCCAGAAAGCAAAGCTGAAGCTCCTGGAAAAATCGAAGACATCTCTTGCAGTTGAAACAAAGATCAGGTCATTAAACAATATCGGCTATTACTACTATGAAATGGGGCGGTTCAATGATGCTGAAAAATATTTTAACCAGTCCCGCAGTACTGCATCAGCAGGCAATAACCTTGAAGGTCTTTTTACTTCAATAATGAACCTTACAAATCTCTATGCTCTGCTTATTGAGAACAACCTGTCTCCTGAAAGAAACTGGATCAAAGATACCGAAACCCTGGCTGCATCTCTGGATAATTACAGAAACAGCTACTACGATCTCCGCCTTAAAGAAGAGCGCACAGCGCTCGAAGAGGCTGCAAAGGCAAAAAAAGAGAAGGTTGACCCTGATGAGATCACAAAACTGAAAGCTTCAATAGAGGCGGAAACTGCAGATAAATATTTCTCTCTTGATATTGCTTCCGGAATACTTAAATTCTACAGGGGGGAACTACTCTTTAATACCCTTTTAAAAGACTCGGGTGATGATTTAAAAACCTCCCTGCAGATACTTAAAAATAACCACACGATTTACACCCTTTACGCCGAATCTCTTGCGACCTTTGAGAATAGTTATGAAATCGCAAAGAGCCGCGGCTTAAAGCCCCTAATGACAAGACTCCTTTTTAATATGGCAGTCTCTTATGAAAAAACCGGCGACACGGAAAAAGCATATGTGGCCCTCATTGATGCTAAAAATCTGGCTGACCAGAACCGCTACACCTGGCTTCAGATCGATGCCTCATACAGAATGGCCCGCTTCCTGGCCTCTTCAGGGAAGGATGTGGAGAAAGGTGACTTCAGAGCCATGGCAGGGGCACAATACGCCTCAGCTGTTAGCAGAATCGAAAAACTCCCCCTCCTTTACGCTGTTCATCAAAATAGAATTAATTCTCTCTATGATGACTACATAAATTTTCTTGCGGACTCAGGGAATATGGTGCGGGCATTTAATGTTTCAAGGAAGAAGCTTCAGATTTCCAGATTAATGTCTATCAATACCCTTTCCCCCAAATTCAGCAATGAAGAGCTTACTACCCGCTATTACGCATATAACAGCAGACTTAGAAAGCTCGATCAGGTAAACCGTTCTATTTCAAGGCTCATAGAATCGGGGGCAGAGCGGAACAGAGCAGGGATAGAATCTTTCGAAAAAGAGGGAGCCGCTATAAAAGGGGATCTCAGAAGATTCGCAGCAGCTATTGCAGGGATTGATCCTCTCTACAACTCCTATATTACAGCTGGTGATCTTAACATACCTACTCTTCAAAACGATGTTTATAAATTCCACAACACAGATAAAGATCTTGTCTTCTGGAGAATTTCAGGGGGAAGATTAAGTTCCGGTACTGTACCATCTGGTGAAGGGATTACTGATATTATAGAAAAAAATTCAGGCACATCCCCTGTATTCATTATTCTCAATGAGACAGCTCTTTCAATTCTGAGCGGGAAGGATAAAAAACCTGCATCAGCAAGGCTCATTACCGGGCTTGACAGAGCTGCATTTTTCTCATCTGCTGAGAGCAGAATGGCCCTGTCACTCCTTTCTTCAGAGAAAGATATTGCAGGTAAAATTAAAACCCCCGGTGCTGATGCTCACACAAAAACTCCGGGAAAAAACCTTAGAGACTTTTCTGTGCTTATAGAAAACAGTAAGGATCAGGATGCTCTCACACCTGAAATCCTTTTTCTTTCACAGGGTATTTCCCCATCAGCGCTTATTATGATTACAGAAAATCCGGGGTATAACTATACTGCAGCCCTGCTTGAGGCAGGACTCTATGCGGGTATCCCTTCAGTAATCCTCTCTCTGACTCAGAATAGCGACTCTATTGCAAACCTTGCCGACTCCTTCTTCTCCGGAACAGAAGTTACAATCGACAGCAGCAGCTTTATTATAACCGGCAACATCCACTCCTTTACTGATAAGTCCGCTAAAGGGGATGCTGCAGCAGAATTTGCCCGGTTCAACAGGGCCATGTCGATTCAGCAGTTTGATGCAGCCAGGATGCATCTTTCCAGGTGGAACAGTTTAAACAGCGCCGGGGATAGTTTCGATTATTACTCCAGCCTCTGGCTCCTTGAGCTGTTGAAAGGTGATTTTGCTGAAGCTGACAAGGCCCTCATGTCAATTAAGGGTGCTTCAGATGAGGAGAGCAAGGGTATACTTGTCAGGAAAATATACCAGGCTTTATATACAGGGGATTTTAACTCTGCAGGCCGGTTATTTACTGCAGGTGAAGAGCGGATAAAGGATTACAGCGACACCCTTTTTATTAAAGGATTCTTAACCTTTGCAGAGGAGGGTCCGGCAAGGTCTCTGGACAAAATCAATTCCATTAAAAAACCCTATAATACTCTTCTCCCTGCAGAAAGATACCTCCTCCTCTTTTCAAGATATCTTGCAGCCTCAAATCCTGCAGGTGCTGAAGCAATAGCTGAAGCTCTCCCTGGAAGCATTCTAATGTCATTTAACGAAAGCCTATCCCCGCAAATTCCCCGGGAAATCGGTGAATTGAATATATCCGACCGGAGATACAGAAGTATCGCTCCGCTCAAGAAGGAGAAGAAGAACTTGTCACATTTGAAGGAATCTGTACTTAGAAACACAGTCACATCACAGGGTTATGACAGATACTCACCCTTCCCCCTTATTTACGCCTTAATCAATCATGAGATTTACGGTGTTGATGATGAGCTTTTTCCTCTTCTTCCAAATCTCGATATTCCGGAGATTATTGCATCTTCTGAAAAGCCTGACTCCCTATATCTTCTTTCACTTCTGGAAGAGCTTCATATTCGCCATGGAAGACATGCAGCAGCAATTCCTCTTCAGGATATGATACTGAAACTTTCAAGGGAATCGGGACTGAGCCATTTAACAGGTCAGACCCTTTTCAGAAAAGCTCTAAGCAGCATGATAGCAGAGGACATGGGCAGTGCTTATAAAACAGCTCTTGAAGCTGATAAAACTATAAAAACCGGAGAAGAAAACCATATTGATCTTCAGCTACTCATAATGAACCTTCAGATAAGATCATCTCAATTCCGTGCAGCTGCCGAAAAGGGGAACACCCTTGCATCAATTGAAAACCTTTCAGTTCCCCATAGATATATGCTGAACCTCCAGCTCTCCCTTCTTGAGCTGAACAGACTCAGCACACTTAAATCAGCGTCAAAGGCAGACGCGGAAAAATTTGAAAATCTCTTCCTCTCCTCAGCTGCCATGCTTAGAAATGATATTTCAATATTATCACGTGAGGGCTACAGAGAGATAAGTGAACAGGTTTTTGATGAGTATATAAATTATAAAATGCGCACAGGGCAGCACAGTGATGCCCACCTTTATAATGAATTTAAAAAACTTGCTGATATCTCATCAAAAACCGGAAGAAACTTTCTCCGGGATAGAGGGACTATTGATATTCAGGCATTGCAGCAGGCCCTCCCTGCAGATTCTGTTTATGTAAATATATCCAGAAATAAAAACGATCTCTTTGTCTGGGTCTTTGACAGATCAGCAAGAAGAGCCCTGGTAATCGACAAAGGCTATTCAAAAACCTCTGATTTTCTTAAGAGCTATAAGCCCGCTTCAATGCAGAGGAGTGATGCCTCAAGAGCCTCCTCTGAACTACAGGATATTCTCCTCCCCTTGATGAAGCTGATTGAAGGTAAAAAAAATATCATCTTTTCGCCCGATCTCTTTACAGAGAATATACCCTTTGAAACAGCAGGGAAGAAGAGTATTCTTGCTGATAATGCGGATATTTTTTATATGGTCTCACCCATGCTCACTGATTTCAGAAGCATAAAGACAGCCCCTCTGCTTTACACCGCAGGAACAGCAGATTCAGTTAATGCTGAACTGGAAATTGCCGGTATAAGGCATTCAGGGATAGAACAGAAAAGTATAGGCAGGGTAACCTCCGGACTTGCACATATTACAGGTGAAGTGAGATACAACAGGAAATCGAGAGGTTTTACTATAGACAGCAGATCCTATGGCGCGCTTGTTTCAGGTGCAGATATGGTATATGTATCAGCACAGTTTGCAGATTACGGGCAGATTAATCTTGCCGCATTTAATCACGGCCTCGGTACAGGGATTGTGCTTATCAATGCCTCACCGTTGCAGGATGTGAACAATGCATTTTTTGCTGAAACTTTTTACAGCAGCATTAAGAAGGGAATTTCAATACCAGGATCTTTCACCGCAGCCCAAAAAGAAGTACGGGGTAGAGAACGCTTTGCCGGACCGGGGTACTGGGCAGGAACAAGGCTCTATATAAACAATTTCAGCTTCGGCAATTGATGAAAAACAGAAACAGGTTTATCTCTTCAATTGAGCGTGAAGTGGGCAGATGTATAAACAGGTACAATCTGGTGCAGGGGGATGACAGGGTACTGGTGGGGCTTTCCGGAGGGAAAGACTCACTGGTTCTCCTTGAAACCCTCTCTAACCGGAGAAAACGCCTCCCCATTAATTACCACATCATTGCAGCATATATTCATCTCCACGGCATAGGATATGAAAGCGACAGAGCTTTCCTGAAATCCTTCTGCAATGACCTGGGGGTGCCGCTCAGGATTATTGATGTTGAAACTGATATCTCCCCTGAAAAAGATAAATCGATATGCTTCCTCTGCTCATGGCACAGGCGGAAGCAGCTCTTTGATCTGGCAGCAGAGGAGAATTGCGGTAAAATCGCACTGGGGCATCACATGAATGATGCGGCTGAAACACTCCTCATGAATATGATATTCAGCGGATCAATAAGCTCAATGCCCCCTGCACTGGAGCTTTTCAGCGGCAGAATCAGGCTCATAAGGCCCCTTTCCCTTATCCCTGAAGATAAAATTACTGAGTACGCAAAAATCAGAAAATTCCCTGAACAGGCAAAAATCTGCCCCTGGTCAAATCAATCTCAAAGGGCGGAAATAAAAAAGCTTATATCAACGATTACTGAAATGGATAAGAATGGCCTTTCAAACATCTATAAATCCATGTCCAATATACATCATGAATATCTCCCGCCAGGGAAATAAGCGTAATTAATCAGGATCATTATATCCGCAACCTTCATAGGGGCTTATACTCTCCTCCTTTGCAAGGTACTCAACATCCTCATAATATGGGAAATCTCTGCACATCCTGGGGCGGATATCATGTATAGAACAGGCCGGAAGGCCGCTTCCATCAAGAGTATAATGTTTACATCTGTAGTGATAAGGGAGATCCTCACTGTTGTTTTCGTAAAGGAAAACAAGCATTGGATATATCAGGTATATTTCCGAAAAATTCGGATCTATCTGTTTCGATTTTTTCCAGTAGTAATATGCCTTCTCAAGAAGTTCCGGCGGCTCCGCAAGCCTCACATCCTGACAGCAGCTGCCGCATCTTTTACACTCACCCATCTCTTCACCTTTAAAACCGGATCATGCTCTGCACGCAGCAGAGAAATAATCGGATATTATTCCTGAAAATCATCTATCTTTTGTTGACAAATAACATTTATAAAATTTATGTCGAACATAATTTAATTATTTAAAGTCGCAAATGTTCAATATTAAAGGTCTATTCAGGAATTCGAGGAGAGGTAATGATATTACCTGTTTCCACATCTATCTGAGTCGGCTCCTGCCCCCTAAATCCCCCGGAGGGGGACTTAAAGGCTGTGATATTGAACTTTTCATTTGTTAAAAGAGTTTAGAAGTCCCCTTCCGGGGCGCCCTGAGCAAAGCGAAGAAGTACTCCCGGGGTAGATTTAGGGGGCTTAACTTAGTAATTGCCTGAAAAATATAAAAACCGCACATAAAGGAGTTCAGCAATGAATATAAAAGACGGATTTCCCGCAGAGGATATTTTCACCGGATCAACAGGTTACGCTTATAATGATTTTATAATACTTCCCGGATATATAGATTTCGCGCCTGAGGAAGTTTTCCTTGAAACCCATCTTACACGAAATATCAAAATTAAAAGTCCCTTTATTTCAAGCCCCATGGATACTGTAACAGAGGCTGAAATGGCAATAGGCCTTGCACTCTGGGGGGGGATCGGTATTATTCATTATAATAATACCATTGAACAGCAGGCAGATGAGATAAAAAAAGTAAAGCGTTATGAAAACGGATTTATTAATAACCCCATGGTTCTTTCACCGCAAAACCGCATTTATGAAATAGATATGATTAAAGCCAGATATAATTTTTCAGGAATACCTATTACTGAAAACGGTCAGATCAACTCCAAACTTGTTGGCATTGTAACAAACAGGGACATCGACTTTGAAAAAGACCGGAACCGGACTCTTGGGGAGGTAATGACCAGAGACCTTTTAACCGCTAAAGAGGGGATTACTCTTCTTGAGGCCAATAAAATTCTCAAAACATCAAAAAAAGGGAAACTTCCCATAGTCAATGATGAAGGGCAGCTTGTTGCTCTTATGAGCAGAAGCGATCTTTTAAAAAACTACGAATACCCTCTCTCCTCCAAAGATAACAGTAAACAGCTCCGGGTGGGAGCAGCCATATCCACAAAGGATGAATCAAAGGCAAGACTTGAAGCTCTGTCGGAAGCGGGCGTTGATGTTGTTGTTATTGACTCAGCACAGGGGAACTCAGTTTACCAGGTTGAGATGATTAAATATATCAAGAATAAGTTTCCTGAAATTGATGTAATCGGCGGGAATGTAGTTACTGAAGAACAGTGTGTTAATGTAATCAAAGCAGGTGCAGATGCTTTAAGAATCGGTATGGGACCGGGCTCCATCTGCACAACACAAACCACAATGGCTGTGGGGAGATCACAGTCCACTGCTGTATACAGAACAGCCAGGGCTTCGGCTAAATACAATGTACCGGTAATTGCAGACGGAGGGATTGCCAACATCGGCCATATATCAAAGGCACTTGCTCTTGGCGCATCCACCGTAATGATGGGCTCAATGTTCGCCGGAACCAATGAGGCGCCGGGTGAATATTTTTACGAAAACGGTGTAAGGCTTAAAAGATACCGGGGTATGGCATCAATGGAGGCTATGGAAGCAGGGGGTTCCAAAAGATACTTTGCAGAGGATGCTAAAGTAATAGTGGCTCAAGGTGTATCAGGGGCTGTTCTTGACAAAGGTTCACTTCACGATTATATCCCCTACCTTATTCAGGGCTTAAAACACTCTTTTCAGGATATAGGGGTCAGAGATATAAAAACACTCCATGAAAACCTTAAATCAGGGAAATTACGTTTTGAACTCAGGTCACCCATGGCTCAACGGGAAGGGCATGTACATGACATGTACTCATACAAGGAACCTAAATTTATGTAGCACCATAATAATCAATAATTCCGCCTTTTATTTAAATACCCCGCAAAAATTATGCGGGGTATTTTATTATTTTCTCTTAAACTCCTCCAAAGAGAATTATTCCATAAAAAATTGTTGAATAATGTATAAAGCTTTATATAATTACCAAAATAAATTATACAGTGATAATAATATGAAATCCAGACTAAACTTCTCCGGCAACAGTCTTAACATCAAAACGCCTATTAAAATATTTCTTTTTCTGGAATTATCCGGCATTGTTCTTTTTACTGTCGGGATATATAATCTTAATGCAGTATCATTTCCTGATCATTTGCTCATCGGCACCGGGATAATTCTTATTTCACTGGGATTATATTATGTAATTAATTCCCGTTATTACAAACTTCTGGTAAATGAGGAGCCGGGATTTCTCAGTTTTGTCGAGTCAAACAACTGGGACATCTCCGCATTTAAAATCCCTACTGACTATTTTTCCGGCATACTGATACAGAGAATAGTGAACAGAAATAATAAAATAGAGTATGATGTACTCCTTAAAAACATACCTGGATCTTTTTTAATGCTGGCACGGTTCCCTGACAGGGAAAGGGCTCTATTGTTCGGTAAAAAACTGGAAGAACTTCTAAGTATTAAAGCTGAAGTTAACGATCTCACAATTCCGCCCCTATTCCCTAAAAACCGGGAATTCACTCCTATCGACCTTACGCTCCCTGCAAACAGCTCAATAAAGATAACTGAAAGACCCAATTCAAAAGGAATTTCATGGAGCACAACACATCACCCCATGCAGTTCGTCCTTATTCTTGCAATATATTACGGCTTTTTCCATATAATAAATTTTTTTGCAATAACCTATGTTAATTCTTTTTTACCCGCTATCATATTTATATATTCATCAATGGGTTTATTACTATCTCTGGTTCTGGCATGGATTATTTCCTCTATCACTACCAGGCATTTTTTTATAATATACAGAGGCAGAATCCGTTCCTACAGAAAAAGTTTCGGTAAAAAGAAAAATGAAGTATTTATACTTAAAGAAGATATTGTTATAACAAGAAATTCCATGGACCTGAGCAATGAAAATTTTGTTGTAGGGAGCAGAATCTGGGCTGAAGCTGCAAACAAAATTATGGAAGCAAAGGAGAAGGGGGAGGATTCGCGCATCTTTATTCCGGGAGGGAGCGTTTTAAGGGCTGACACATCAAGATTAAAGCTTAAGGAAAAGCTTTTTATTGAGCAGTACATTCTCTCAAACATTTAATTAAGGCAGATATAATGATTTCTAAACTCACAGGTATTATAGAAGATTTAAAACCGACTTCCCTTATACTCGATGTAAATGGAGTGGGCTATGGACTCACAATCCCCTTCTCAACTTTTGATAAAATTCAGAACCTTGATAAAACTTCTCTCCATGTGCATACTATACACAAAGAGGACCAGTTCAGACTTTTCGGATTTGCCACACAGAAAGAAAAGTCACTCTTTAACATCCTCCTGAGCGTAAGCGGAATAGGGCCATCCATGGCAATTTCAATTCTCTCAAGCCTCACTGCAGAACGAATTGCCGAAGCAGTTAAAAGCGGGAACAGCGGACTTCTCATTAAAGTACCCGGGATAGGTAAAAGTAAAGCTGAAAAGCTGATATTTGAACTGAAAAGAAAAACAGCGGCACTTGAAGAGATAGCTGATCCGGTTGAAGAAATAATTTCACCTTCAAGAGACGCAGTGGACGCTCTTGTAGCCCTTGGATTTGATGAATCAAAGGCCATGAAATGTGTTAATGATATTATTAAAGAGAAAAAGGATTCAGGGGTTGAGGAGATTATTAAAGAATCACTGAAAATACTTTTTTAGCAAATTTGGCTCATTCCGGATTTTTCGTATACAAAATAAATCATTGGCCTCTCAAGAGTACTTCTTCGCTTTGCCCCCTGTCCCACAAAGGGGGCACGAGTTATCCATATATCGCTTATATAATTAAATTTTTATCACTCATATAACTTTTCCAATTTTTAATACATCTTTAATTCGCAATTTTTGAATTTCGCCACATTTTTTTCTGATCTGGTCATACCATTTATCAATTCTTTTCAATGTTAATTCCTAAAAATATATTTTAGTGTAAAAATGGACTATTTTATATCCCCGCCGCCTTCGGCGGCGGGGATAATAGAGCATTTCTTTACAATAATAAGTTTAAGAATAAATACTGAATTCTTTTACAAGCTCAACAATATAAGCAGGTGTTTTAATCCTCTGGTTCATCTACTAACTCAATTTTTCCTTTTACGTGCCCCCTTCGGGGGACAGGGGGCTGACTTCGGTAGATGGGATGAACAAAAAGAATATTACTTTTCCCGAAAATCCGGAATGATTCCATAATTTTTATTACATTTTTATTGACAGTATAGCTCTCAATTTTTATACATCTTTTAGATTTTGTCACTGTAGGTCTTATCAAGAGTGGTGGAGGGAATGGCCCTTCGAAGCCACGGCAACCATTCCATTATGGAAAAGGTGCTAATTCCAACGGATTATTTCCGGGAGATGAGACAGCAGGTTTTGGGAAAAAACCGCTGTTTCAATAATAGGCGGTTTTTTTAATGAATAGTTTAAGTGAAAAAAAGTCAGCAGGAATCGTAAAAACAGAATATTTTACCTTTGCAGAGCCTCCGGAAGAGATGATTCTGGAAAGCGGCGACAGACTGGGCCCCATAACCCTTGCCTATGAAACCTACGGCACACTTAATGATGACAAAAGCAATGCGATTCTCATAGAACACGCCCTCTCCGGAAGCGCACATGCAGCAGGGAAGCATCACCCTGATGACAAATACCCCGGGTGGTGGGATGAGTATATCGGTCCCGGCAAACCCTTTGATAGTGACAAATATTTTATTATCTGCTCAAATGTTATTGGGGGGTGCAGCGGCTCAACAGGGCCTGCATCGATTAATCCTGCCACAGGAAGACCATATGCTCTCGATTTTCCCATGGTTACTATAAAAGATATGGTAAACGCCCAGTTCCATCTTGTTAAGAGCTTCGGCATTAAAAAACTACTGGCTGTTGCAGGGGGATCCATGGGGGGGATGCAGGCGCTGCAGTGGTCTGTCTCCTATCCTGAAATGGTGAACTCATGTATCGCAATAGCTACTTCCGCGTATCTTTCCGCGCAGGGTATTGCCTTCAATGAGGTGGGCCGTCAGGCAATATTCAATGACCCGAGCTGGAATGAAGGGAACTATTACGGGAAAGATGTACCGGCAGCAGGTCTTTCCCTTGCCAGAATGATCGGCCACATTACATATCTGAGCGAAAAACATATGCACGAAAAATTCGGCAGAAATTTTCAGGATACCTCAAAAACCAGCAGAAGAATAAATTCGGAATTTACTGTTGAATCATACCTGCATCACCAGGGGATAAAGTTTGTTGAAAGATTCGATGCCAATTCATATGTCTACATTACCAGGGCTATAGATTACTTTGATATGCAGGAGGATTACAGCGGTGATCTTGCTGCTGCTTTTGAAGATGCAAATGCCAATTACCTTATAATCAGTTTTACAACTGACTGGCTCTACCCAAGTGACAGCGCAAAACAGATAGTAAAAGCCCTTCGTGTAAGCGGGAAAAATGTAAACTATACAGACATAGTTACTGACAACGGCCACGACGCCTTTCTCCTCCCCGGAGAGCTCCTGGAAAAAAATATAACCAACTTTCTCAAAAGTCAGTATTCAAGGCTTCAGATCAGTGAGGATAATTAAATGATCGGATATGATCTTGTACTGAAAGAAGTGCCGGAAAAATCGAAAGTCCTGGACCTTGGATGCGGCGACGGGGTTCTCCTGGAAATGCTTCAGGAGACTAAAAAAGTAAAGGGCTATGGAGTTGAAATATCTGAAGAGGGGGTAAGCCTCTGTCTGGAAAAAGGCTTATACTGCTATCAGGCTGACATTGATGAGGGGCTTACAGATTACAGAAAAAATTCCTTTGACTATGTAATACTTAACCAGACAATTCAGAATACCAAAAGACCCGACTATGTCATAAAAGAGGTACTCCGCATAGGTAAAACAGTAATTATCAGTTTCCCTAACTTCGGGTATATACAGACACGTCTTCACCTTCTTCTTCAGGGTACAATGCCTGTGAACGACCTTCTCCCCTATGAATGGTATAATTCCCCCAACATCCATCTCCTTACCATTAAGGATATGAGAAAAATGTCGGGGAAATTTGACTTTAAAATATTAAAAGAACAGCACTTCTCCATATCTGCAGGGGAAAGGTCCAGAATTAAAAAAATTAACCCTAATCTGACAGCCCAGTACGGATTTTTTGTTATATCTCAGTAATTACTCCTGAACATATCTTTTAATGCAATAATGCTGTTTTCAATATAGGGGCTGTCTCAAAAGTCAGATTTTCGGAGATTTGTCATTCCGGTTTTGCAACTTCAATTATTGCAAATACCGGAATCTCCTGATTAAATCAGGCCTAAGAGATACCGGCATTACGCTACGCTACAGCCGGTATGACAAGGAAATTACTTTTTGGA